>Ga0134125_10000294_pt1 | contig 70375 bp, 73 predicted proteins | sample KB31751_FD_96464 | JGI IMG/M metagenome (GOLD analysis project Ga0134125, IMG submission 96464) | Terrestrial soil microbial communities with excess Nitrogen fertilizer from Kellogg Biological Station, Michigan, USA - KB3-175-1 | ecosystem: Environmental > Terrestrial > Soil > Unclassified ... | reverse complement strand
TACGCTTCTGGACGCCAGGCCAACCGCCGAAGGGCGGCGCAGCGTCAAGGAGGGCGCCGAAGGCGCAGGGAAGGCGGGAGCGGGATGGAGCGCAGCGACTGACACGGGCGTTCCCGGCCCTTGTACGCGGGAAGCGCTGGCCGAAGGCAAGGGAGGGGGAGCCGCGGCGTAGCAGCGGGGGAGGGACGCTAGTTCCGCCACAGGGGTCGACGTCGGAAGCGCGTAGCGCCGGACAGGGGGCAGCCGCCCCGCGACGGCTCTGCCCCGTAGGGCTGGCTATTCGAGCTCTTGGGTTAGCTCGGTTGTGAGTTCCAAAAGACCCTGCGACTTACTCAAGGTGGATGCCAACAGCAACCTTCGGAGGCGGTGATATTCGCGTCGATCTCGATATGTGTATTTGCGGATTCGCTTGTTATAGACGCGCACCCGTTTTCCGCGCGGCGGTGGCCTTTCGCCAGGTATTTTGAAGACTCCGATCAGGCCATAGAGAAACGCCGGCGCCCCCTTACCGTCACTTTTTCTAGGCGAAGAGTCGCGATCGATGCGCCCCTCAGTCCACAGACGGTGAAGGTTGGCGGAACAGCAGCGCTGTCCAATGCCAAGTTCCGCAGCCAATTCGCCAGAGGTGCCGGGGCCATCTGCCAGAAGGTGAAGGAGCTTGCTCGTCGCAGTTGTAGTCGAGGTCATTACACTTCAAAGCTGCGGAAAGACCGGATTGCCTTCCGCATCGCTGCGGTAATTGGCCTTGCACTTCGGATAACCCGTGCATCCCCAGAAGTCGTACTTGCCCTTGGTGCCCGTTCCTGTGCGATGCGCAAGGGGCTTGGCACACTGCGGGCAGTGGTGCTCACTGGAAATCGCCGCTGGTGGCTTGCGTTCACCCGGCTTGCCGCCGTCATCAGGCAGCGTGACGTCGCAGTCGGGGTAGCCGGAGCATCCCCAAAAATAGCCGTTCCTGCCGCTGCGTCGACGCAACAGCTTGGCGCAGGCAGGGCATGGGTACGTCGGCACCTGTGCCGCCACGCACTGGAGCCCGCTGGTTTCCGCGATCAGTTGGCGATAGGCCGACCCGATTACGGGGAGGTATGTGGACTTCCCAGCGGCGATGGCGTCGAGTTGGTCTTCCAGCTCGCGGGTGTAATCCAGCTCGATAAACTGGCAGTGCCCGACCAGCGCGTCGACGACCGCCTCGCCCGTGGGCAACGGGGAGAGGAAGCCCTTGCCATCGACCGCCAGGTAGCCGCGGGATGTGATGTTTTCCAAGATGGCGGCATAGGTGGCAGGGCGGCCGATGCCGAGCCGCTCCAGTTCCTTGACCAGCGAGGACTGCTTGAATCGGGCTGGAGGCTTCGTGACCTTGCCCTTGCGTTCGCCGCGCTCTGCCGAGACCTTTTCATCTAGCGCGAGCGGCGGCACCGGATTGGTCGAGGCATCGGCCTCGTCAAGATCGGCAACGTCAGGATCTTGCACATCGTCGTAGACGGCTTGCCAGCCTGGTTCTGTGAGCGTGCGTCCGCGAGCGATGAAGCTCACGACTTGCCCTTCGATTGGCTCAAGTGCCTCCAGCGTCGAGGAGCGTACGGCGAACACAGCATCCGGCATCTGGCTGGCTACGGCACGCGACCAGATCAGGCGGTACAACGCCTTTTGCTCGTCGGTTTCGCCGGCCTCGCGATCCTCGAAGTGCGCGGGGCGGATCGCCTCATGCGCTTCCTGCGCCCCGGCCTTGGCCTTCCATGTCCGCTGCTGCTTTGCGAGCGGAATGCCGGTGACACCAGCGAACTGGACAAGCTGCTCGTATCCGTCAGTCGAAAGATTGGGCGCGTCGGTGCGGTGATAGGTGATCGCACCATGCTCGTAGAGCTTCTGGGCGACGTCCATCGCCGCCTTGGGTTTAAGCTTCAACGCAATCTCGGCCGCTTGCTGCAGCGTGGACGTAGTAAATGGTGCGGGTGGTGCGGCCTTGCTTTGTCCGTCCTCGAAACTGCTGACTCGAACGCTGCGCACCGCGGCTACTTTTTGCGCGAACGCGGCATCGGTGAAGTATTCCGTTCCATCAGCCAGGTGCGGCTTGGTGTTCCAAGAGGCCGTCCAGCCACCGGCGAAGTGGAGTACCACCCCGAAGTGCTGGGTGGGTTTGAAGGCTCGAATCGAGCGTTCGAGCTCCACAATCAGCCGCAGGGCAGGGGACTGCACGCGGCCTGCAGACAGCGGCTGTCCGGCCTGTTCCGTCAAGAGCGGGCTAACGGTATAGCCGACGAGGCGATCAAGGACACGGCGTGCTTCTTGAGCATGCACAAGTTGCATGTCGATGGGTCGCGGCTGCTGCAGGGCGGCCCGGATGGGCTGCTCGGCAATCGCCTGGTAGGTGATGCGTTGCGGCTGCTTGAGCTTGAGGGCGTCGGCCAGGTGCCACGCAATAGCTTCGCCTTCGCGATCGGCGTCGGTGGCCAGCAACACGCGATCGCAACGATCAACCGCGGCGCGCAGCTTCGCCAGTACGCTCTTGCCGCGCGTCGTTTTCTCGTAGTGGGGCCGAAAGGTAGTCAGGTCGACGCCCATGTCGTTCGCAGGTAGGTCGCGAACATGCCCGACCGATGCTTCAACGCGATACTCCGCACCGAGAATGTCGCGGATCTTCTTGAGCTTGCCAGGTGCTTCGACGATGACGAGCGTGGTCATGAGTTCTCTCTGTTTCCGAGCCACGCGAGGATCTGCCGATGCGTGACCTCCGGGATCGTGCTGTCGAGCGCATAGACCGCTCGGACAATGAGCTGGCACTCGCGTGTGTGCTCGGCCATCACGGCTTGGGCTTCGCGCAAGGCGGTATGCCCGCGGGCGATCGTCGCCGGCGGATTGTCGGGGAACAGCCACTCTGCAGCCTCGGCCTGCTTTTTCATCGCAGCGAGGGCGTCTTGCAAGCGCACGGTGGCGACGTGGTAGCGGTCAGTCACGACGTGCAACCTCAGCCAGGGCGCCGCCACTAAGGCGGTCAGCCCAGATACGCTGCAGTTTCTGCCATATGCGGCGCTGGTACTGGACGTTGAAAGAAGGCGTGCGGGAATTGTAGTTGCCAATCGCGCTCCAGAGCGCTGGCGTCGACTGCAGCTCGTTGTGAAGGATCCACGTGCCGACAAAGATATTCTGGCAACTGTTGTTGAGCAGGGCATCGTAGGAGATGCCGAAGCGCGCTAGCAGCGGCAAATGCGTGCTGTTGATCTGCATCGGGCCAATGTCGAAGGAACCGTTCTTATTCCGAGACACGCGGCCAACCGTGCCGCCTTCGGCAAGCCGAACGGCCGTCACCAGGTCAACAAGACCTTCGTAGCTGACCCGATCTGTCGGCTGGTGGTAGTAGCGTGCCGCCGCTCGAATGCACACCAAGGATTCGGGGCTAAGTGCCTGGGCCGCCTGTGCGGCATTGTTGAATACGCCAATCAAGATAAATGATAATGTGGCGATTATGGCGCGAGTCTTATTCATGCTTCGTCCAAAGTACGCATTTCGCGCTCTTACATCGCGCCGCTTGGACAATTGTTGCAGTGCAGCATGTCATCGCGCATAATATCCATTATGTCAAATTAAATCAAGGGCTTACGTTATTTTCCGGTCTGCTGATACTTAATTAACCATGTCATCCAGTTAATCATGTCATCTTTCAACATAAGAACCACTATGGATGATTGAATATAGCTGATTCGGATTACTTTGTCGTTTAGACGAAATCAGCTGCCATCGGCAGGCCACTGGTTCGGACATACTCCTGATGAAGCGGATGCCACAGTCGAGGTCCCGACTCTGGTTTGCGCCCTTGATGAGTGCCTGGAAGGTTGGATCGACAAGCCCTGCGTTCGGGCCGTGGCTGCATTCGCCGTTGTGGGTCACCACGATGCCCGCTCCGAACGCGTAGAGCTTCCGAATCGCATCGAGAACATACTGGGGCATGCTGGGTGCGGTGACATCGAGCCACACGGTCAGCTTCTCGGTGCTCCGATGTGCACTAGCGACTGCATCTTGCAGGACTTCGGCGGGGTTGTTGCAGGTCGGCGCAGCGATGCACTCGATACGCATCATCGGCCAGTTGTCGTCGGGTACACGGTGTAGCGCATTGTTGAAACCGCACGCCCTTGCTTTGTTGAGCGCGTTGGCATCCTGGTGCGAAAAGCCCATGTCGTTCTCCCTTCGGTAGTGTTTGAATCAGGTGGTCAGTCGCTGCTTCCGGCCGACATTGAACTCGGTCATCGCCTCGACGTCATAGGGGCCGTATTGCTTGAGGAATCGCATGAGCTCGCGGCCCAGTCGTTCGTCAGGCGTGGCGTTGCCCCACTGCCATGCTGCCATGAGAGAAGCAGCGCGCTCGATCGCGACGGTGTTACCCTCTTCCAAGGTTTCGAGTGCTAGGGACACCGGATCACCTCACCACAACGATCGAGCCGGATGGGACAGCCGCGGGAATGACACGCCCGGTTGCGCCAAACCCCGGCTGGGTCAGAGCGCCCGAATCGTCGATGCCGGCGACATTGACTCCGATAGCACGGGCCATCGCCATACCTTCAGCACGATTCGCTGGGGTGCTGTAGACGTAGGCCACGCCGCCCGTCACGTAGTTCTGCTCCGAAGGCAAGCGGGTGAACCAAGCCGGGAGCCCCAAGCTGGCGTCGGAGACGCTGCCGGTGAAGCCAGGGTTGGCCTGGGCATAGCTGCTGACGAGACTTGAATACACAGCGATGTGCCCTGCTTCGACCGTGATCCGCTGGGCCGTCGCAGCGGCGCCGATCATGTTGAGCCATGATGTCATCAGCAGTAGATACAGGGTCAGGAATGCCATCACGAAACCCATGCCGTACATCGTCGCGAGCTCCTAGTAACCGTGCCAAATGTCGACGAGATGATTCCAGACCTGCATGCGGTAGCGCTCGTTCACGGCTTCCTTCTTGGGGGTGTAAGTGCCGGAGTTGTAGCCACCCACGCCGCGCCAGAAGTCAGGCCCGGTGTCGAGACTTTGACGCAGGAAATACGCACCCAGCTGGATGTTGAGGCAATCGTTGAACTGCACCATCACGTCAGTGATGCCGTAGCCGCTCAACCAGGGCAAGTGGCTGCTGTTGATCTGCATGCAACCGAGGTCGACCGTACCGTTCTTGTTCGGTTTGCTGCGCTTGCCGCACCCGTTCTCCTGCCGCATCACGGCGCGAATCAGGTCGACGGGCACGGCGTAGCGCGCAGCCGCCGCCGTGACGCATTCAATGCGCGCCCGATCGACGTGCGGCGGCGGCAAGGCGTGCATCAGCGACTCGCCGCCCGTTCGGACTGGCTTTCGTCGAGCCTGCGGATCACCTGCGCAGGATTGCCGGCTACGATGGCACGCGGCGGAACGTTCTTGCTCACGATCGCTCCGGCGGCGACGACGGCGCCGTCACCGATGGTGACGCCCTTGAGGATCATCGCCCGAGCAGCGATCCACACATTCTTCCCGACGATGATCGGGGCTTTCTTCCCTGGCTTGGTATGGTCGTAGACGTCGTGATAGTCGCTGTCCATGAATCGGACTTCGGGGCCGATCAGGGCGTTGTCGCCGATGCTGACGCAGTGGGTGGCCGCAATCTCCGACCCTTCGTTGATGAATACGTTGTTGCCGATGGTCAGGGTGCCGCCCTGCTCGCAATTCAGGCTGACTTTTCCGCGCGTGCGGAAACGGTCACCGATGGTGATGCAACCCTCATTGGTCACACGCAGCTTGCCGTCGATGCGAAGGTGTTTGCCATGCCCGTCGACCGACCGCATCGAAATCCAACCGCGGGTAAGCTGCATCATTTTCTTTAGAATTTTCATTCGCTCGTCACTGTGCACACGTAACCACCTGCTGGACGCAGGTGTAGCCCGCGGAACCGCCCATCTGCATGAAGGCGCCGTTCCCGGTATCAAGAATGTACTGGGAGTCCGGGCCGTTGTTGGACATCCACCAGTTGCCGCCATTGTTGAAATAAAGCAGTTTGTGTCCAGCGCTGACCGCCCTATACCCGGCCGGGCACATCGTGGTGCTGCTGCCGCCCCCACTGCCGTAACTGCAGACCGATGGGCCGTAGACATTCACCATGCGGCTGATGCCTCCCATGCTGACCCAGATGCCGCCCTTGCATTGAAGCATGCCCGTGCCATCGGACGCCTTGGAGATCAAGCCGTCGGGGCTGCAGCCCGCGCCTGGCGCGACACTGCTGTCGATCTCGGCGTACTCCTTGATATACATGCGGCCATTCGACTGGATCTGCCCAGCCTGAACCTGCCCGCCCGTGTAGATGTTCTTGTCGCCGTAGGCGCGGATCCACGTCGGATCTTGCATGTACCAGCCGCCGCCGTAGGTCTGGTTGTACCAGCCCGTGTTGCCATAGCTGCGGAACCAGTTGCTGGCGTAGACGGAGCCGTTAGCAATGATGTCGGCATTGGAGTTGATGTTGCCACCAGCCAGCATGGTGCCGTTGGTGTTCACGTAGCTGCCAGACCACAAGCCGGTCGATGCGCTCACGTTCTGGGCCGTAAAAGTGCTACCGGCGTCGCCATTGATGTTATGCACCTGAAAGATGTTGCCTGATGCGCCCGAAGTGGTCTGGATATAGAGCCCACCGCTGGGGGAGCGCATCGCGAGATTGGAGGCGTCACCGTAGAGGTACGAGCCGCCGATATTGATCGAATTGCCTGCCGGCAGATTCAGCAGCTTCGCGTTGACCGTGGCTGCGTTGTTTAGGTTGTTGTTGTTCAGGTCGATCGCCGTCGACATCTGGTTGAGCTGCGGCTGACCCGGCGTTGCATGCCGATGCAGCGCATCGTCAGTGTTGGCCAGGTTGGCGACGAACAAGGCGACCACGAGCTGGCAACCACCGGACGGAATGCCGTAGGTGCTCAGGTTCACCGGCCCCCAGCCCTTGCCCACAGCTATCGTCGGGGCGGTAGTGGAAACCCAGCCGCCGGCGATGCCTACCATGCCGGCGATCTGCCGCTGCTGGAGTCCAGTCGGCGGGACGCCGCCGGCGGCGCACACCAAGCCGTCAAGCCGCCCACCAGGGCCGATAACGACCTTGAGCGTGCCGGTTTCGCCGTAGCTGTTCTGTGCCGCAAAGCCTGGCCCGAAGTAACCGGCTGCATCCAGCGTGGCTTGCGTGGCGGAGCCGCCGCCGCTGGCCGCCAGCGTCGCGGAGTTGTCGTTGATCCACTGCTGTGCGCCGGCTTGCCACGTCTTCAACCACTCTGCGGTGATCGAGTTCGTCTGGTAGGTCTGGTACATGTTGAAGCCAGCTGCTACCAAGGCCATCAGGATCAGCCCGATGGAAATCGCAACGATGACCTCGATCAGGGTCATGCCTTGCTGCTGGCTCTTGAACGTGGTCATGCCCACACTGCCCTCCCCGCCTGACTCTCGATGTCTTGGGTGATCTGATACAACCGTTCCTCGCGGATCTTGCCGCGGATGCTGGTCGCATCCTTGGTGCTGACCGCCAGGGTCTTGAAGCTCGCGCGAACCACCACACCATCACCGGCCTGGACGCGTTCGAGCTGCTGATAGATGACGGCCGATAGGCCGGCTGCGAGCAAATCCCGCGGCTGCGTAAGTTCTTCGCCTTCGGCATACGACAACGTGCGCGAGATGGCGTCCGGCAAATCCGCGGCGTGGACGGTGGAAATCACGCACAAGCCATTGTTGCTGTGCTTGATGGCTTCACCGGCCGTGTCCTGATCGCGTATCTCGCCAATTAGGAGCGTACCCACGCCCGTTCGCATCGCGCGGCGAAGCTGCTCGCGGTAGTTGCCGAAGCGCCGCGAGGCGGGAATCTGAATACACCGCCCCTGCCCGTGTAACCCGTCAAGCTTGGTTTCCGGCGGATCCTCGATCGCCAGGGCAAGCCCTCCATGCAGCCGCAGGCGAGCCGCCAGAAGCGACGCCGCCGTCGTAGTCTTGCCGCCACCAAGGTCGCCCGCGACAAGGATCAGGCCGGGCCGCTGTGGCTCCATGATCCACTTCACGAACGCCTTGGAAAGCCCAAGGCGCTCGAAGTCGCGAATCTCTGCCGACATCCTGCGCATAAACAGCACGGGTTGGGCATGCAGGTTGTTCATCACGGTGACGCGGTACAGAACGTCATCGTGAACATGCGAGAACTCAGGTTCCTGCATGGTCTCGAACTGCTGGAGGCAAACCATGCGCAGCCCGGCCACCTCCTCCGCGAGCTCCCCCGGCAGCGGCACGCGGGGCGCCTGGGCGCCCGGCATGCCTTTCAGGTCGGCATAGTCCGGCCCGATGTAGAGGTCTACAAAGGGAACATCGCGGAGTCGGGTGGCGGTCTGCGTCATGGAGATCAGTTCGACGAGGTAAAGGCCAGCGTGTTCGCCGTCGCACTGGTGCACTGGGCCGTAGCTTGCACGTTGGTGATCTGGCCCACGATGGCCGCACCACCGTTGATCGACGTCGACAGCGTGCCCGGACGGGCCAGCTTCGTCGCTTCCTTGATACAGGCGTCCATCGGGATGTTAGTCGACGTCAAGGTGAAGCCGAGACCCGTGCTGACGATCGTGATGAGCCCGTTCCACTGGTTGTACGGCTTGCCGGCCGTGATCGTCATGTTCGATGGGATGCCCTTGGAGGCGCTCATGGACGGCACAAGATCGGTGCCAGCGGCGCCGTAGCCGGACACGTCGCGCACGTCCTTGGCATTGATCAGCAACTGGTTCACGCTCTCAGTGTCGGTGCCGACGTCGCTGGAACCCATGCCCTTGGCGATCAGTGCGGCGGCAACGCCGAGGATGATCAGACCGATGGCGATGAACACGACGATCTCGATGATCGTCGCGCCCTTTTGGGCCTTGCGCATGGCGCGAGGGTTGAACGAGTAAGTCTTGCTCATGGTGTCTCCCTGTACTGGTGGTCGGTGACGGTGATTACATGTTTCCGATCGAGTTCTGGATCGCGAAACTGCCCAATGTGATGACGGCGGTGATCAACCCCATGATCGCCAGCATCACCACGTAGAACGTCTTCATGGAGGCTTCGACTTGCTGCTGCACCCTGACCAGATCGTCGTCGGCGAAACGCCGCAACGCGGTGTCGAAGCCGTCTAGTTTGTCGAGGATGGTCAGGAGCAGGATCGTTCGGCGGTCAGGAAAGTCGAACTCGGATTCCAGCAGCGCTTGGCCGAGAAAAAGGCCCTTGGTCGTGCCGTAAATCACGGCTTCGAGTCGTTCACGCATGTAGCGGTTCGCGTTGCTGAGTAGTAATTCCAAGGCTTCGGCCTGCTTCACGCCGGAGCGGATCAGTACCGCCAGGGCAAGCATGAAAAGCCCACCGTTGATGCGGCGGTAGATCGACCAAGGCGGCAGCTTGTCGAGGTAGTAGCGCTTCGTACCGGTCGCAATCGGGAGGCTGACCATGACAATGGCCAGAACCACAAGCAGCGCGATCAGCGTGGCCAAGCCGTAGTGCTGGACGAAGTAGGACATGAGGTAGGTCACGTGCCCTGCCCCCTCCCACGTCTCGGCTGGGCTCGTTTTGGACAGCGCTGGGATGACCTTGTAGGCGATGATCTTGAGCATCACGACCAAGGCGATGGCGAGGATCACGGGATAGACGACGCCACCGGCCACCGCGCCCCAGATGCGCTTTCGCACGCTGATGAGGTAAAGCGCGTCGGTGAATGCCCCACGGAGGTTGCCCGTGCGCTCCCCGGCGGCGATCAGCGCAGCCTCTTCCGCGGATACCCACGGTTCGATGGCTTTGGCGAAGGTCTTGCCATCGGCCACCATGCCCTTCACCTCGTAAAGCATCGCCGCGGTCGCCCTGGACGGCTTGCGGCCCTCGTCGCTGTAGATCGCATACAGCTTGTCGAGCGAGTCGGACAGCAAGGCGCCGTTGTCTAGCAGGGAGCCGAGCACGTTGTAGATCTCGGCTCGTGTCCGGCTAGACACCGACATGCGGTTGAAGGTATCGGCGAGGCTCATGCGTGGGTGCTCAGGAGAATGTCGTCGTAATCAAGGCGGCACACCATAGACTCGCCGTGCACCGGGTCGACCAGGCCCTCGCGAATCAGTTTCGTGACGTGGGCGGCGCGGGTGATGCCGTGCTGGTTGGTCAGCCATTCCGCGCGAGCGGCGGCTTTACCCTTGGTGCGGAAGGCGTCCAGCAGATCCTGTGTCGGGCTGACCACCTCGGCCACCACGCTGCGGCCCTTGAGCCCCTTGCGACAGCGAGGGTCAGTGCAACCCTGCTCGTTGTGCAGATACACCGATGCCCCGCCATCGCAGTAACGACGCACGCGATCGGCGATGGGGGAAGGCAAACGACCCGACTGTTCCCGAAATGGGATGCGGCACTTGTCGCAGAGGATCGGGACGAGGGCCTGGTAGATCAGTCCGCGCACAAGCGAAGCATCGGAATACAGGCCCGGATCGAGCTTGAGATCGTCGAGTCGCTGCAGGATCGCGAACGGGTCATTGGCATGCAGCGTCGTCCATACGCCGTGGCCAGTCAGCGCGGCCTGGAATGCCGATTGCGCCGAAGTAAAATCGCGCATTTCGCCGATCATGATGACGTCGGGGTCTAGGCGCATGGCGTTCTTGATGCCACCCGACCAGTCATCGCCGATCACCGGCGTCTGCCGTGCGCCCGCGATCTTGTATTCGGGCGGGTTCTCCAGCGTAAGCACATGCAGCTGATGCTTGAAGTGACGAATCAATCGAGTGATGAGCACCTCCAAGGAGGTACTTTTGCCCGAACCCGTCGCGCCCGAGAAAATGTGGATGCCGTGCTTGTTCTCGGTCATCGCCGAGATCAGTGCCGCCTGTTCAGGCAGGTAGCCGAGTCGTTCCAGCGTCCACTGCTCACCGGTCTTCCGGTAGAGCAAGCGGCAGACCATCATCTGCCCCTTGTCGAGCGGCCTGGTCGCGACACGGGCACCGTAGAGTCCGATCGAGCGAACGATCGACTCCTTGAGGCGAGCGTCCTGCGGCTGGTGCGGCTTGAACGTGGAATCGGCGACGTCGCACATGCCCTGGTAGATAGCCGCGCGCATTTCCAAGCCGATATGCGCCGGGACGGCCGGCAGCGGCGCGAAGTCTTCCAGTAGGCCATTCACGCGGATGCGGATGCGACAAAGATCCTCATCGTCGAAGAAATGCACGTCACTGGTGTTTTCGCGAACGGCTCCCGTGATGATTTCCATCACCTTGTGTACGGTCGCACTTTCCCGGCGGCTATCGGTGACACCGGCGACACGGTTATGCGCCGTGGGGCTCCTCGCATAGTGCTCGCGTACTTCCGCCAGGGAACAGCATCGAACCGGAGGCGTCAGTCCCTGCCGACGTAGGTCGTCGCGGAAGGCGAGGACATACGGATCCATCGTGCAACCTTGCACGACAAGCAACTCGCCTGTGTCCAGGTAGCACAGCATTTCGCGCAGTTCAGGGGCGACCTCATACTGCCCACCCTGCGCTGTTAGCGCATGAGGCGGTGGCGTTAGCTCTGCGTCCGTTGGACGAATCAAGGCATTCACGGCCTGTGCAACCTCACTGCTGAGCCGAAAGCGAAGGGGCTGCCGTCATCGGCGGGATCATCGGCATGCTGACGACACCACCGGCATAAGGGTTGGTCGGTGTCTCCGAGCGCACCACGGGCGCCGACGACGAGAAACCCACGTCGATGGTCTTGCCAGCACGGCGCAAGGCAACGTGCTCGGCGTCCAAGCGAGCGACGGTGTAGCCGCCGGGGATCGCCCCGCCTTGCTTGGCGTCGACGGTTGAGCCATCCGCGTACAGGAACGTCGCGTAGAGCGCGCCGTTGGCACCAAAGACGCCTTTCACGACGGGGCTGGGGTCGTCCGCCGCGGTGCGGCGACTGCCCGTCTGTGGTGCCGTAGACACCTCGCCAGAACTCACCGGCGACGACGTACCCGAGTCCGTGCGCTCCTTATCCAGCTTCGCATCGAGCTGCGCTCCGGCAAGCTGGGCCGTCTTGAGGATGTTCGAGCTATTGAGCGTCGACAGCTCGCCCACGGTCGTAGATTGCGCGTGCGCGGTTGCTGCTCCCAGCGCAGCCAGAAGCACCGCACTAGCGGTGCACAGAACAGTGAAGCCCTTACCGGCCATACATTTCTCCCGAGAGGTGCCAATTGAGGTTCGCGCCCTTGTCGAGCGAGACCGCGATTTCGTAGAAGCGCACGCCGCTATCGGGCAATCCCTCAAGCAGTTGCTGGGGCGCGAGGGTGGTCTTGATGTCCAGCGTGGTGGTCGTCCAGTTTGGCGCGACGGCATCCGGCTGATTTGCCGGCTTGACCCACGGCTTGGGCTGGACGGAGTAGGTCGCGATCCCGGTCGGAATCGACTGGATGCGGGTCACCAGCTCCTGGAGCTGGGCGTCAGTGGTCGGCAAGTCTTTCTCGCTGACGCCCTGCGGCGCTGCAGGTACCTGCAGCCGCAGCGTCACCGTGCCGGTTTCGCCCGCGTCAAAGATGCTGGCCTGGGCACCAAGCGCCGCGGCCGCGGCCTCGAAGGTGGTTACGGTGGTTGAGCCGTTGCGGTGGTAGGTGGCGAAAACTATGTCTTGCGAACGAGTGCCGCCCTGCCCCAGCACGCAGCGGCCGTTGTCGAATGTCCAGCCGCCGATATCCAGCTCGACATGGTTCCAGACCGCCGCGCACGCCTTGAGGAAGTCATCGGCGGTTGGCGTGACCTGCCAAGGACGCATCAATGACGCGAGCGCGTTGTTCCGCGCGGCCGCTTGGGCGGCCTCGGCGTTATGCTGCTGCGCGAGGCGCTGTTGTTCTGCTTCTTTTTCACGGTTCTGCTTCCACCACCAGGCTCCGCCGGCACCCACGACAACGATCAGGCCGACGAGCGTCGCAATGGCGGCGATCTCGGTAGTTGTGAGGCCCAGCGTCAACGGCTTGAGGCGGTGTTCGGGCTTCAACGCCTTGGCGTTGAGTAGGTCTTCGAGCGTTTTTTCCTCGCCTCCAAAGCCCCACGCGGCCGGCGCGATGACCACCGGCTCCACATTCGTGCCCTTGATATCGGAGTACGTTTCGCGCAGCAGCGATTCAATCAGTTCCTGATTGCCCACCAGGTCGCGGCCCGGCAGAATCCCTCCCTTGTGGACGGCGACGAACGCGTAGTTGCCATCCGTAAGGTCGAACGCTGCGATCCAGTCCTCGCCGAGCGACCCTGCCAGCGCTGCGGCGAGGCTATACATGCTCCGCATGTTGGCCTGCTGGTTGTCGCGCTTCTTGCGGCCTTTCTGTTTCGGCGCGAATCCGGCCTGCAGCACCTTGCCACGGCGGATCGCCACCATCTCCATGCCTTCGCGCTTGCCGATGTCGCGCGCTTCGGCCATGTACTTGCGAGCGCTGCGCAGCGGCTTCCACAGAAGCCCGCTCACGAAGCTCTTGCCGTTGACAGCAAGGATCGTGATCTCGTCCTGCTTGTAGGTGACGGTCGCCATCAGTCCATGCTCAGTGCGGCGGCCGGAATCTTGTCGGCGAGCACGACGGGGGTGACCACGATCACGATGTAGACGGTCTTGCGGGTGCCGGTGATGCCGCCACCGAACAGCCAGTTGCGCGCCGAGCCGGTGCCGCTGCGCTCGTTGTCCAGCGCCGCTTGCTTGAAGCTCGCGATCACAGCGGTGTCGCCAGAGCGCAAGGTCACGTCAGGCGAGAACATCTTGTTGTCGATCTCCGGCACTTCGATCGCGCTGCCACCCGACTCCTTGCGAAGGATGTTCACCAGGTCGGAGAGGTTGACCGAAAGCGACAGTTCCAGCGTCTTGTTGTCCGGGTACACCATCGGCATCGCCCACATGTTGAAGCCGGTGGTGACCGTGCCGGGCGTCAACGACGACTGGGAGAAACCGCCGTTTCCGCCGGTGATGGTGTTGGCCGACTGCGCGATGAACCCCGTCTGGTGTGCGACCTGAATCGGCGCGGGCGTCAGGTTGCGGGCGACCACGCTGGGTTCGGTGAGCACGCGCACGCGGCCCTGCGTGGCCAAGGCGTTGATGAGCGCCTGGCTGCCGCTCCAGTTCGAGTTGCCCGACAGGATGTTGATCGCGCCGCTCACCGCACCACTGGTCGCGGTGTAGGTGTTCGACAGCTTGAACCCGAAGTTCTTGGCCATGTCCTGGTAGACCGCCGTCCAGTTCAGGCCGTAGCTGTCGTTGTCGTTGACCGTGACGGCCAAGAGCTGGACGTTCACCAGCACCTGCTTCGAGTAGGTCATGTTGAGCGCGGTCACGTAGGTGCCGACGCGATCGAGCACTTCCGGCGTGTCGGTGACGATCAGCGTACCGTTGGATGCGCTGTAGAAGGACTGGCCTGCGCCGGCCGTCGTCATTGCCTTCACCGCCGCTACGAGGTCTTTCGCCGGATCGGTTTTGAGCGAGACGGACGTGTTCTGCATGCTGCCGGTGCTTCCGCCGACACCGCCGGCGCCGCCCGAGCTGCCGCCGGTGCTGCCGCCCGCGCCGCCGCTGACACCTGCGGTAGTCGTGGTGCCCGATGAAAAGACGCTGCTCATGTCGAGCGCCTTGGGCATGTTGTAGATGTGGAAGATTTTCGTTTCGGTACGGAAAATCACCACAGCGCCGCGATCCACGCGCCAGGACAACCCGAACCGGGCGGTGAGGGCATCGAGAAACCCCGGCAGCGGGCCGGTATAGCGAATGTCGAGCAGCTGGTCGGCGAGGTTGCGGCCAGCGCCCAAGGGCATGGTGGCCGTCCCGCTCGGGCCGGGCGGCAAGCTCACGCCCGGCGGCAACGGAATGCCCTGCGGGCCGGTCTCGGCCGGCGCAGCCGCGCCGGATTCGGCCGTCGCATTCGTTCCGAGGGCATCCGGCGTCACGCGCACTTCCAGCCCACACAGCTTGCTGATGAGCTGCCCAGTTTCGAGCAAGGTCATGCCCTTGGCCGGCGAGAAAGTGATGTCGCACTTGCTCTGCAGTTCGCTGGCCCGGCTGGGCACCAATGGCGTCGTATCGACGTATTGCTGGTCGGAAATCACCGCCGCCATGTCCGCTGGCTGATTCTGGACATTGCGCATGGCCGCGGCGGCGCGGTTGGCGTCAGCGATCGAGCGATCCGTCTGGCGGTCGGTCTGCTTGACGTTGTCGAGGCTGCCGCAGCCGGCCAACATCGCAAGCGCCGCGGCAAGCGGAAGGATTCGGCGAAGGGTCACGGCTGCTTCTCCTGGATGGACGATGGGGCGGTGTCGGAGCGGCTTGCCGACAGACGGCAGCGCTGGATCAGTGCGAAGCCGCGCAGCCGGAAGGCGAGCGGGCTGAGGTAATGAAGGGTCACGGCGCGTTACCGCCGCGGCAGGGCGCGTCAGTAACACGCGTCAAGTGCTGCTGGGTGTAGAGGCAGACCCACAAGGGGCGATCTGCATGCGCGTAGGCCGAGATGGCCGCGCTGGCTGCACTGACATAGGTGCCCGTGAAATGGAGCGGCGCGGCGATGGGATAGTCGAGGCCCGCAGCCTCCCAGCGCAGTGTCCAGCCAGCCTGCGCAGCCCATGCCTGCATCGATTCGCGCAAGGTACTGCCCACGCGGGCCTGCCAGGTCGGCGGCGGCAGCACGACAGGCTTGGGTGCGGGCTTGGGAGCTTCCTTGACCGGAGCGGTCTTGGTGTCGGCGGTAGTCTCGGCGGCTGGCCGCGGCTCCCACGGAAGTGCTTTGCTCACCGCACCCTTGCTGATCGGCTTGGCTGAATGCGCGTCGCCCCCTGCAACGACGGTGGCACCCGTGGCCACGGTCTTAGCGGCCGGTGATCGCGCCGGTGTGGAAACCTGCAGCGGCTCGGTACCGAACTGGCTCGGCGATGGGTCGAGTCGAGCCGTCGACTGCAGGTCAGCGGCTGCTTGCGCAACCCCCACCTGCCCGTTCGCGGCAATCGTGACGCGCGAGACGATGCCAGGAAGCACGGCGTATTCACCGACGCGGTGCCACCTGACTTTTTTGCCCGCGGTATCGGTCAGGACGGGCTGTTGCCTATCAAGGTCGGCGAATTCGATGATGGTGTTGTCACCGTCGTCGAAGGCACGAACCACGCCTATACCATACTGATTGGTCACCACGTAAGCCGTGTTGATGGATTCTTCCGCCTTGGCGGGCCGGGCAAGCGTCCCGCACAGGGCAAGAGCGATCAGCAGACTGACGTTGAGGATGCGCATGGTGGTCTCGGTGGTTGTAGCGGCCGCTGCGAGTAGTCTATTTTTTCGCATTGTGTATATGACGCGGAATTATTGCAAGGGCGAACACATTGCTCCCTCGCTCATGGCCGTCAGGCGGCGGCCGGCCGTGCTGTTGCAGACTGGGTGGGCTTGGTCTCGCGATGTGCGGCGAGGACGCGAGCGATGGCAAAGCGAAACTTCGGGTCATCGATCAGGATGCACGGCGCCGGCTCCGTTTTTTCAGGAGTCGGCGGCGACAGGAGGCACTGTGTAGTCATGGGTAAGGTCGGGGTTCGTCGGAAAGTCAGGCGGGCTTGAAGGCCGGAACCTGCGCCGGTGCTTCGCGCAGGGCCGGCTGGGCCGGATTGGCGGTGTCGCGCAGGCGAGTCAAGCTCGGGGCATGTTCCTTGACGAACTGCTCCAGTTTGACCTGGGCATCACGCAGCTCGCGCCGATCTTCGGCGTTGAGCGACATGCCAGCCGATTGCGCGATCTCAAAGCTGTCCATGATGGCCTTGACATCGGCTTTGAGCGCCGCGAACTGTCGCTCGATCGGCGACTGGCCAGGCATACGGATGGGCTCGCCTTTGGCGAGCTTCGCGGCCAGGTGCTGGTCGAACTGTTCAGCCAGCACTCGCCGTTGCTCGGGCGTCTGCGTAGCGATGGATCGCCCGTAGGCGATGCGGGCCGCGACGGCCGGCCGGATCTCGGGCAGTTCCTGGGCCAACTCGGGATTGCTGTTGCGGAACGCCGCGACGAGTCGCTGCCCGTACCGGGCGGCCAGCTGCTGGCTCTGGTAGCTCTCGGCCGGATGCTCCTGGTCGTAATGGCCTGCGGCTTCGGGAGCTCCGCGCAACGTGTAGTGTGCCCGCTCCCAATGCACGAGCATCTTGCGCTGGTGGGCGCTGGGCGCCCCACGCTGCTCCATCTTGTCGGCGATCATGTCCCACTGTTCGGCCAGGCTCACGCGCTCGAAGTCCGTGAGCTGGGCGCGTGCGCGCTCCAGTAGGGGGCCGGCGGCGACTTGGCCCTGTACTGGGGCAGCATCGTGAATGGTGTCGCCAACGCGGTTGTAGACCGCTACGCGATCCACCGCCGCCATGTACTCCAGGCGGCGCACGGAATCGGCCATACCGTCGTAGCTGCGATCGTGCCATTCCTTCGGAACCATCCGAGCCGGCAGGCCACGCTGCAAAGCTCGCTCGTAGCGCATCGTCGCCCGCTCGTAGCTGATCTGTTCGTTCACGGAAAGCGCGTGCAGTTCCACCCGATAGCCGGCGTCGTGAAGCGTGCGTGCCATACGCACGGCGGCTTCGGGGTCGCGCAGGGTGCCATCGACAAGGATGTTGCGACTGTGCCGGATGGCCTCGTCGCGGACGGCACTGGCAAGCCGTCCCGCATCGACTTGCGTAGCCGCGGACGCTTCCGATGTGTCGGCATAGGCGGCGGCGTAATGCGGCAAGCGGTGCCGCATCTCGTCCGCATCCACGCGGATGAACCCGCCCGCATGCACCATCGCTTCGGTGATCTCGGTCGCAACCGTGCTCTTGCCCGCGCCGCTCTGCCCAGCCAGGAGAATCGCGATGGGCCGCTGTTGCGGAGCCGTGTTCTGCAGTTCGATTTCGACATGCATCCGTGCGATATCGGCAATGTCCTCTTGGCTGAGCTGGCCTCCACCCAGCAGTGCATTCGGGGCGTTCATGCCCTGCCCTCCCCGATACGACCATCCGTGTCGCGGGAGAGACCGTGCGCCCGTACACGACCCTGTGCGTCGATGTATGCCTGACGCGCATCGTTGATTTGCGCGTCGGTGCTGTCAGGATCGAGCTTGAGGTCGCGGTAGGTATGGAATGCCTTACCGGCCGCCGCCTGCAGCTCTTCCAGCTCGATTTCAAAATCGACTCCGTGGTTGATGTCGACGTGTGCCTTGGCAGATGCGTTGGGCATGGAATTTGTCTCCGAAGTCTCGAATGAGTGAGTCAGCGCATCGTGTGCTGCGGGGCGGTCCTGATGGCATCGGTGTCGCGGATGGTCGAGAGCAACGCTTCGCTCTGCAGGGGGATCGTCGCGTCGTGCTTCTGCAGGAAGGCTTTCAGCATCGTTTGCACTTCCCGCAGCTCGCGGCGATCCTGTTCATTGACGCCGAGCCCCGAATCTTTGGCCGCTTCGATACTCTGTCCGGTTTTCGCGATAACGAGCTCCAGGCTTTCGACTTCCTGGAAGGCACTGCGCAGTCCGGGCTGATCGGTGGGGTGGTTGCGGAACTGGCGAAGATCGTCCAGCGCACTTTTGAAAGACAGCGCTGCGTCCTTCACGGTCTGGACGGCGCGGTGGTGCTCGGTGGCCGTCTCCGAGGACAGCTCCGGGCCCGCACTCTTCACGCGAACGAACAGCCGCGACTCGTTCTGCTGAGCTTCGTACAACGCCATGCTGCTGATCTCGACGTAGTCGACCAAAGTGCTGCGCATGTTCAAGAGTTGCTGCAGCGTCTCGGGTTCACCACGCCGCGTGATGAACGCGTTCCAGCGCTGGGCGCTGCTGTAGACCTTTTCCAGCGTCGTACCCGTGAAGGGGTTGGTCGCATCCGGCCCGTCGATCGTCGCCATCGTGTTCGCGATGTTCCTGGCGACCACGCGAGCCGTGTTGAAGTTGTCCGCGCCGACGGTTGCTCCATCGACGGCAGAGCGCAAGCGTTCGGGGTGCATCGCCGTGAGGGCTAGTTGGGCCAACTCGGAGCGCTCGGAATCCGAATAGCGCGGCGTTGACCCGGTTTCCATCTGGCGAACGCGCTCGTCGGCCTCGCGCAGCCGAATGACCAGCATCTCGGTATCACCGAGGACGCGACGCTCGCCGTCGTGAGGCGGTTTGGCCGCGACAGGCTCGGGATAATTGTGGGAGTGAAGCCCGTTGAACCACGACATCATGTCAGCACGAAACTGTTCGAGGTCGGCAATCAGGTGATCGCGCGTGTCTGGATCAAGTGTCGGGTTGTCACCGTGCGTTAGATCACGTTCGAGGATGCCGGCCATGCCGGCGAACTTGCCTTGATCCTTTGGGCGCTCTGCTATCTTTGCGCCTAAGTACAACTCGGCTTGAGCGGCTCCATAATCACCGCTGCATAAGAATCCTGTAGCCACGACGGCACACGTAATCGCCTTGGCTGGGTTAGCAGCCATCTTCTGGCCGTACATTGCTTCGAGCTCTTCGTCCGATAAGCCGGCAAGCTCTTGCTGTGCAGCTTCATCGCGAAGCTCGGCTTCCGTATACGGGCGTTCTTCAGCGGCTTGTTCGACGCCATCACGATGTGCCCCACCCTCCTCCACACCGGAAGCAAATTCGGATGCGAGTCGAGCATGCGAAGCGAAAAGTTCGGTGGCCTCCAATCGCTGGAATCCGACTGTGTACCCGGTTGTATGGGCAGCTGATGCCGCAGCTTCAGCATCGCCTTCCCGTTCCAACTGGATTGCGCGATCTGCCATACGATTCAAGATTCTCATCGCTGTGTAAGTCATGACCTGGCTCCGAGTACATGGCGAGGCGCATCAGCGTCCGCGGGTTGTGGGGATCGTGGCGCTGCCGGTGAAGTGGGTTTGGTCTCGTGGGTCTTGCGCACCTCGCTTACGAATGCACGCAAGGCCCGCTCGCTGTCGCAATGCACCATCAAAATCGCTTCTTCTTCGTCATAGAGGGCCTGCAGCACGAATTGCGCCCTGGCCTCCATAAATTCGAGATAGGTCTGCTCAACGAGGAACGAGAGCAAGCGCTCGAAGCCTGTCGTCTGGATCAATCGCTCCAGGGCGTTGACCATCGGCGTGGTCATGTGCGCTTTGCCGCCACCGGCGGCCTTGGGCGACACCCCGATTACCAGCGGGGCACTGTGCCCGTGGCGGTTCGTAACCATGAACGCGTAGCAGGCAAGCGTGGGGGCTGTCTTCATGGAGAATCCTGATGGCAAGGTGGGGCGCTGCCGGCCACCACAGCGGTGTGGTAGTCGGATCGAATTACTGCCAGCGCGGCTCGCGCATAGGCTTCCGAGTCGGCGCGAATCCACAGCACTGCCGGGTCGTGTTCGAGCGCTTTGCTCACGATGTGACGGACGCGACGTACTGTCTGCATGCCTGTCCCATCGCGTAGATAGAACCCGAAAAGGGTTTCGCTGCAGGTGTCAGCTTGGGCACGCTCGATCGCTTCAAGAACGATGGGAGTGGCGCACTCGGTCGCGTTCGCGCCGAAGGTGCCGACACTGACGACGAGCGCGAGCTTGCGCCCTAATCGCGAGGTAACGCGAAATACAGGGAAGTCGATAGTTGCGGCAAGTGAGTTCATGGCTGGGGACTCTGGGTGTCGATGACCAGGTAGGGTTCGGCCTGCGGAGAGAGCGCACCGAAGCGCGCGACGTCGACTGCCCTGTCGCGAATCCAGTCCTGCGTCCAGCGCCTCGCTACCGCCGGCTGCAGCTCGACGGGTTGACCTGCGTGTGTGAAGCGCACGGGCATCCGGAAAGAGCGCGAGCCCTCGACGTTGATCGTGATGGCGTACTGAAACGGAGCGTTCGTCGTGGCGTCGAACGTCACTTGCATCGCAGCGAGCACCGTTGTGCCCGATGTAGGTGCGGGCACAGGCTGGCTATTCCGTAGGTAAAGGCTGTAGGCCAAGGTAAGGGCCACCGCTGCGGCGGTGCCGAGCGCGATCCATACGAGTGAACGGGGATAACGCGCCAGGGTCATTGGCGCCGCCGAAGGGGCAAGAAAATGGAGGCAGCGCCGTGCTGATGGCCTTGGTTCCGCGCTGTCTGCCGAATCACGACCGGGAAGGTGGTGTGGTGGCATGCAGGACGAAACACGGCGGCGCCCCCGGAAAGGGCGGGGGCGCGGGATGGCTTACCAGAAACGGCCCGTGCCCACCCCTTGATCGAAAGGGCAGGACACGCGATCTGGATCGACCTCGCGACCGGGTACATGGTTGGTATGTCCGTTTATCCGTGGCGTGTGTATGATACGGATAAATGCCGAACTGGCAAGCATGGGATTCCTGCCACATGTCCACCACGGGCCACCCCCGCCCTTCAGGCTCCGAGGATCCGCTGTTCGCGATCAGCGCAGTGGGACTCGCACTGCTGCTGCTCGCGTGGCTGCTCTGGTTCGAGTTCCACGCGGAGATCGTCTACTGGTCGCTGCGCATGAACTGGACACTGCTGGGCGCCCTGGAATGGTCGTGGTCTCCGCGCAGCCTGACCGAGCTACGGAACGCGATGGCGTCGATGGCCGGTCAGGCCCGGAATGCGCCCTTCCTGCCCTTCTGGTGGCTGTTGACCAAGGCCGGCATCGTGATGGTGCCGCTTGTCTGGCTGCTGTTGGGCTGGATCGCACGCACGATGTGGCGGCACCCCAGCAACCGCACGCACCGCGTCATTACGGCAGATACGTTGCCGTGGATCATGGCCGAGCATGCGCCGGCGGTGATCCCGACTCTTTACTACGGCGATCTGCTCAAGAGCGACCCACCCGAGCATCGCTCGGCGCTGACACCTGAAGCGTGGGCGGTCGCACAGCGTCTCGTGGTGAACCAGCGCTTGGAGCGCGACCGCGCGCTGGAGTCTCTTGCCGGATTCTTGGGGCCGCGGCTGGGTTCGGTGCGGGACATGCAACCGCACGAACAGGCGCTGTTCGCGGTGTTCGCGGCGCGGCTGTTCTCCAACGGAGAGGCGTTGGGCGACGCTCAGATGCTGCTGGACACCCTCAACCGTAGCTGCTACACGGGCGAGTTTCAGGGCAAGCGCGGTTATCCGCGCCTGGATCTCGCTCGCGCGCAGTTCGATCGCTACGCCGATCACGCCGAAGTAGCGAATTGGGTCGCCCGCCACGGCTACGCACGCACCCTGCTATTCGCCATGCACGAAGCGGCGATCAAGCTGGGGAAGTTGCCTTCATCGAACTTCCGCTGGCTGAAGGGCATGGATCGCCCGCTCTGGTACGCACTCAACACGACGGGTCGCAAAGTGCCGTTCGTGGAATCCCTTGCCGTGTTCACGCAAGCCCGATGGGAGACCTACGTCTCGAATATGGGTCTGCGGCTGGAACGTCCGTATTTGGACGACGCTGTTGATGCACTGGAAGCCTACCTGGTGAAGGTAGGAGTCACCCAACCACCACCGAAGAAGAAATCATGACTCGCCAAGACACGATACGCGTCGCCGGCACGCAGTTGCACGTCCGGTTCGCCTCCGCCGTCGACCCCGTAGGGGTCAGCATCCTCAATCTCGCCGAGGGTCTTACCCTTCGGCGGAAGGGTTCCAGCATCATGGTCGGCCACGCAGGCGCGGCCCAGGTGCTCGAAACCTTCGCGAACGACCGCCAGGCTGATGATGCGCTCGATGCCGTGCATCGCGCGTTGCGGCGGCACCTGCGCCGCGAATCGGTGCTGCGCTGGATGCGTGGGGCGATGAAATACGCCGCCCTGCCTTTCGGCTTGATCCTGCTAGGCATGGCCCTGAACGCCGAGATCAAGCCATCTACGCCCCTGCCGCCACCTGTGCCGGCACTCCCGCTCAATCTCCCGCAGCAACCCACCCAGCCGGTGGCATCGAGCGGCCCCGAAATCTCGCCGGCAGCGATCGCCAGCGCGCTGCAGAAGGGTGCGGAATCGGGCAAGTACGCCGTCCGCCTCGGTAAGGCGAAATCCGGTGCGCCGCTGTACGTCTTCGAGGATCCGCTGTGCCCGCACTGCCAGGAGTTCGCACCTACGCTCGATGCCTTGGCCAAGCAGCGACCGGTCTACATATTCCCGGTTTCGGTCATCGGTGGCGCAGCGTCGAAGGCGCTGGCTGCGAAAGTGATCTGCGAGCCTACGGCCGTCCGCGAGTCGAAGTGGGATCAGGCGCTACATGGCGTGCTTGGCGCAAGTGGCGCTGACACGTCGGGTTGCGGCACTGAGGGCGCGACAGCCAACGACGATATTTTCGCGGCGATGGGCCTGCGCTTCACGCCCACGGTGTTCGACTCGTCTGGCCGGATGCTTCCGCCGGATCAGGACATGAGTGCTGCGGGCATCGACCGCTGGCTGACCAAGGGCTGACGGTGGAAAGTACAACTCGGCTGCCAGACTCGTTCATCGACGAGGTGAAGCGCCGTGTGGATCTGGTCGAGGTCATGGGTAGTGCGGTCAAGCTCAAAGGGCAAGGTCGCACGCTCTACGGCCTTTGTCCGTTCCACGACGAGCGAACGCCGAGCTTCGCGGTGACACCCTCGCAAGGCACGTACCTCTGCCGTGGCTGCGGGGCCAAGGGCGACGCGATCTCCTGGCTGACCAAGCGCGAAGGGCTGAGCTTTTACGCAGCCGTCGCGGAGCTTGCCAAGCGTGTTGGCATCCAGATGCCAGCTCCGGAGATGTCTGCGCAGCTTAAGCGTGAGCGGCAGGAACGATTCGCCGTGTTGGCCGCCCTGCAGCAGGCCCAAGCGCTCTACGTGTATGGGCTGGGCCAGTCGGCCGAAGCCAGCGCGTACCTGCACAACGTCCGTAACCTCGAACCCGAGATCATCGAAGCGTTCGGCGTGGGTTTCGTGGGCTCGGGCATCCGTGGTGTGCTCGCCCGCCGCGTGCGGGCTACCGCGATCATGACGCAGGCGGGCATCACGCAGGCCACGACATCCGGCCATGACGTCGAACTGCTTCGGCATCGGATCACGGTGCCCCTGCGCAACGAGCAAGGCCAGACGATCGGGTTCGCCGGCCGCATTCCGCCGTTCCGCACCGCATCGGGGCCGAAGTACCTCAACACGCCTGAGACGATTGTGTTTCGGAAGTCGACCGAGCTGTTCGGCTTGGATCGCGCCCGTGCCGCCATCGCTCGCTCGCGGGTGGCGGTATTGGTCGAAGGCTATTTCGACGTGATAGGACTCCACCAGGCCGGCGAGCATCGCGCGGTAGCGGCGATGGGTACTGCGCTTTCCGAAGCGCAGGCTCGCCGCCTGCTGCGCGACGTGGATGTGGTGTACGTGTGCTACGACGGCGACGCGGCAGGACGCCGGGCAACTGCTGCTGCTGCGGAAACCCTGCTCGCGCAGATGACCGACCGGCAACAGCTTCGGATCGCGATCCGCGAGGACGGCAAAGATCCTGACGACCTGGTGCGTGAAGGTGGTTTGCCGGCGTGGGAGGCGCATCTGTCGGCCAGCCACTCGCTCGCCGATTACCTGGTCGCTGTGTTGTGTGCCGGCGTCGATCTGGACGCCCCCGAGACCGTTGCCCCTGTGGCTGCTGCCGCTCAAGGTTGGGTCGCGCGTGGTGTCCATTGCCCGCTCTACGCACGGGCACTGCGTGCCGCACTCGAACGCCGCCTCGGTATCTCACTTTCGTAGGAACGACGCATGTCCGAACGACGCCACGAAATGAACTCTGGCACAGTCACGCGCGATACGCGTTCGCTGTCGGATCGCTGGTCATACTGGCTATTCCAACCTTCGCACTTCATCACGGTGCTAATCGGTGTTGGGGTCGCCTGCGCGTTGACGCCACCGCTGTGGCCAATCTGGATGTTGGTGGCGGTGATGCTGTGGGTTGTGCTGGCTGATTGGCGATTCCGCCTCCCGTTGCGCATGCCCAAGGATTTAGGCGTCAGCGATCCCTCCGACGTGATGGAAACCGAAGTTGAGGAAGCTGGATGGTTCGGTCTGTATCGGCGCCGTGCTATCCGACGCGCGGTGCAGAAGGCCAACGGCATCCTGTACCTGGGCAAGCAGCGCGGGCCTGTCTCCGATCCTTGGGCCGGGGGGCAGGAGCTCTGGGCCACAAGCTCCGACGCCTGTACCCACATGTCGCTTGCCGCCACCACGGGTGGTGGCAAGACGCAAGCCCTGCTCGGCTTGAGTTTCAACGCGCTGTGCTGGGGTTCCGGCCTGATCTTCGCCGATGGCAAGGCCATGTCCGACTTGGCCTACAACATGTGGTGCATGGCGCGCTCGTTCGGACGGGAAGACGACGTGCTTTTTCTGTCGTTCCTGACGGGTGGCCGCGACCCGTTCGAGCAATTGGCGGACAACCCCGGCAAGGGGCCGCGGGTCTTCAAGCCCTTCCAGTCGAACTCCATGCAGCCATTTGCGGATGGCGAAGCCTCCTTCATCTTGCAGCTCCTCGGCTCGCTGCTGCCGAAGGCGTCGGGCGACGGCGCGCAATGGCAGACGAAGGCGCTCAACATGGCCGATGCGGTGATCCGTATCCTTTGCTACAAGCGGGCGATGGGCGAGGCCGACACCTCTGTGCCTACCATCCGCGAGACGTTTGCGCTGGAGCACTTGGTCAAGTTCTACATCGAAGGCCGCGAGGGCAAGCTCCCCGAGCTCGCGTTCCTGCCTATCAAGGCGTACTTCGAGACGGGTTTGCCTGGCTTCGTGCCGGGCCTTGCCGACCAGCCCGAGCAGTGGTCGCCGGAAGTGCGCAACCAGCACGGCTACCTGACCGGTCAGTTTGCTCGCATGCTGGCCATGATGACGGACTCCTACGGCTACGTCTTCGGCGACCGCTTCGGCGAGATCGACATGTCGGACGTGCTGCTGAACAACCGGGTCTTGGTGGCACTAGTGCCGTCGATGGAGAAAAGCCCGGAAGAAGCCGCAGCGCTCGGGAAGCTGCTGCTGTCGGCTATCCGCTTGATGATGGCCCAGAACCTCGGCCATCAGCTCGAAGGCAAGCGGCAGGAGGTGATCGACGTCAAGGCCACGAATACGGCCTTCCCCACGCCGATCATCACAGACGAGCTGGGTTACTACTTCGCGCCCGGCATGGCTGTGATGTATGCGCAGGCCCGTTCGCTCAAGTTCTTCATGGTGGCAGCGTTCCAAGACCTGCAGGCGCTCAAGCGCGGCGAAGGTAGCGACGAAGTGGCCTCGCTGATCGCGAACACGAAGTTCAAATATTGCATGGCTCTGGAAGACCCCGAGGCTACCTTCGACCTGTTCCGCAAGGCCGGCGGCCAAAGCGCAGTGAGCGTGGTGTCCGGCTACGAGTCGGGCGACGGCCTGCTGGTGAGTTCGTGGAACTCGCAGCAGACGACTCGCATCGAAATGCGCGACCGCATCGAGCTGCATGAGCTCAAGAAGCTGGATCCGGGCCAGGGCGTAATGATCTTCAAAGACCAGGTGGTTCGCACCGCGGCCTTCCATTTGCCCGAGTCCCGCGTCACCAGCACCACGGTACGCGCTTCGATCAACCGCTTCCTGCAAGTACCTCCCCCAGCCTATGCCCGCCTGCCCGATGAAGCGGTGGCGTCGGAGAAGCAGGCCCGCACGGTGCGCCAAGCGGAGCGGGAAATTGCAGGGTCGCTGTTCAAGGGGCAGGCACCGGCCTACCCGCTTCTGGACGATCCCATTCTCGATGCCGTCACCGCGGCCGCTAAGCACATGAACGCGCTGAGCCATCAGCATTTCACAGCAACGGAGCGCGGGATCGTTCTGTACGAGGCGGCCAGGCAAGCGCTACGCAACGCGCGAGCTGCCTGCCGTGAACCCTTCTGGCACACCGCCATCGCTTCGGCATCGCTCGAAAGCGATGACTTTGAAGTGCTCGAATACTGAGGATGCATCATGGTTGCACGCATTAAGATCGGCGACGACTTTTGGGAAGCCCAGAAATCCCGACAGCAGCCGATCGTCTGGGATGAACAGTCGTTGTCGAACCCGCATGTCGGCGTGACGGGCACTACGGGTGCCGGCAAGACGCATTGGATCAAGCAGTTCTGCGCCGGCATGCCTTCGGACGTCGAGATCGACATTTACGACTACCACGGCGACATCGAGATTCCTGGCGCCCGCTCCGTGCTGTTCAGCGAATCGACGCGCTACGGCTACAACCCGCTCGTACTGAACCCGGATGAACACTACGGTGGCGTGCGGCGCTGCGTGGCAGACATGCTGGACGCCATGAACACCAGTACGCGGAAGCTGGGCGAGAACCAGGCCGGCGTGCTGCGCAACTTGCTGGTGGACACCTTCGCGCTGCGCGGAATTTATGCGAGCTCGCCGGCGACATGGCGGCGGCGCGAGATGACCGAGGCCGAAGCCCGCCAGTGCGTCGAACGACGCGATTGGGGCGCGATGCGTGAAGCGTACCCGCACCTCTCGGACGTGGTGTCGCTGGCCCGCCGCAAGCTGAAAGCGTTGTGGCTCGGCGTGGAGGACTCCGGCCAGGGCCGCGCTGTGATGAGTGCCTTCGACGACTGCAGCCGCGCCATGAGTTCGCTCAACGCGATGCGCACGAAGCTGGCCAAGGCACGTGGTGGATCCGCCGAAGAGGCCGAGACCCTGCAAAAACGCATGGACGTCTCGAAGGGCAAGGCGATCGAGGCATTCACCAGCTATATCGAGAAGCTGGAGACCGGTCGGGAGTTCGAGGAAGCCATCAAGTACAACTCGAAGGACGTGCTGCTGTCGGTCATCACGCGGCTCGAAAACCTGATGGACAAGGGCATCTTCAACCCGAACCCGCCCCCGTTCGGCAATGCCGCGATCCGCCGCTTCAACTTGAAGCCGGTTGCGCAAAGCGTCGACGAACTGCGCATGTTCGTGAACATGCGCCTGCAGGCCACGATCCGCGAGATGATGCAGCTCGGCGAATCCAAGCGCGTGCGCCGCCTGGTTGTCCTCGACGAGTGCAAGACCTACCTCGACGAGGATCCGCGGGCGCCGATCAACGTGATCGCCACGGAGATGCGTAAGTTCGGCCTGATGCTGGTTCTGGCCGGACAGTCGCCGGCCCACTGGTCACGGGATTTCATCAAGAGCGCGGGGACGCTGTTGATCCTGAACCTCGCCACGGTCGACTGGGACGAAGCGGCCCGGAAGCTGCGCATCGACCTGGCTGATTTGAAGTACCTGCGCCCGCAGCAAACCGGCGCGGTGCGCATGCTCGAAAAAGGCAAGCCGCCGGCCTTCCGGCGAGTGCAGTTCCTCAATGCCGCGGCGCGGGCTTGACTTCCGGGGCGGGCGTGCCGCCTGCCCGCTCTTTCGGGCGATCGGTGATCGTCGGTAGCGTGACGATCAGCTCAGGATCCAGCCGGCACTTGGCTTCGACGATCGCGGACAGGTATTGCTCGGGGATCGTGGCCACCGGCAGCAGCGAGGAACTGATGCCAGTCTGCGCCAGGTGGACAAGCACCTTGATGTGCTCGAACTCGGGATAGGAAAGCAGCTTGGCGACGGCGCTGGGGTGCTGCGCAAGCGTGTCCAGCAAGCAGCTCGCCGTCTGCTCTTCGGATGGGATGCGTCGCAGGTGCATGTCTACGCGCAGCCGGTCATCCAGATCCTTGGCGAACTGGGTGGTAAGGAGATGCGCGGGGAATATCTCCTGGTCGGCGATGTTGTCGGCCGAGCGCTTGAACTGGGTAATCGGCTGCTCAAGGCGGACACGAATGTCGATGGCCGTGTAGAGGTGGCCGGTTTCGATCGAGTGGGCGCGGGCAGCCATGAACCCGTCTTGACGGCCACGATGACCGTACAGGGCGTGGAAGGATCCTTTCGGGCCGCCGGCTACCTTCAGGCTGCTCGCCATCAGCCCGACTTGTGCGGGTAGCCGCTGTTCGTACCAGTAAAGGGACGACAGCTCGATCTCGCTTTTAGGCTTCTGGTCGTGCACGCGTTGGTCGGCGGCGAGTTTCATGGTCACTGTGCGTCGGCCTGATTAATTTGCGGTGCCCGGCTGGGCTGGATAGACCGCGGCGGCAATTTCGTTCATCACCTGTCGTGTGCCTCGTCCATTCAGCGCGAGCCTCTGGAGACCCTCGATGTAACGCGTCAGGGAACGACTGGGCTTACCCTGCTGGCTCAGCAGACGGTACACCGAAGGTGGCTGGCGACCAATCAGACGGGCAAATTCGTTCTTGTCAGCGGGGGTGTCCCGGAACCCAAGGAACTCGTAAAAGGCCCGGAGATCCGGGCGCCCTGGGTTGGGGGCGGCCTGCGGATAGCGGGTATACAGGCAGCGCATCATCGCCAAGATATGGTCGTCCAGCGGCTTCTTCGCGTTCTCGGCGCGTACCAGGGCATACCATTTGGCGATTGGCAGGCCGAAGTTCTCGGCCGCCTCGATGTGGGTCAGCCCGCTCTCCATGCGCCACTTTTCGAGCTTCGCGCCGGTGCATGCGATAGCGAGGCGTTTGCCCTTGGCCCTTTCTGGAACCTCCGGTTCCGCGCTCTTGAGGTCGGTCGACTTGCGTACCGACTTGTTCGCGGCGCCCTTATTGCCTCGCATATTATCCTTTTTATTCATATAGATAGGTTTTCTTGTGGCGTCGCCGTGGTGGTAGTGTATCGCGGTCGCTTTATTTTGACTTGAATATACGATACAAAAAGACCGCCAGACGGCCGCATTGCCTACGCTGGCAAGCCCATTGCGCTGTCCAACGACTACCGTGAGGTGTGAATCATGAGCAAGCAACCCAGCTCCAACGAGTCCCCCAGCCATGCCCGCCCGACGCCCGACCTGGTGCTGCGCGGCGCCCGCCGGCGGGGCGACGCCAACTCGCAAGAATACGATACAACGGTATTACTTTTCCGTGGCAAGGATGACACTTACCTGACCGGCTTCGTGCTGGCCGGGGGTGTCAAGCACCAGGTGATCGCCCACATCAACGAGCGCAAGCCGGACACCACCACTGGCGAAATCAAGCCCAACTTCATCGTGCTCTCCGAGCTGGTGAGCCGCGACGGTGAAGAGGACAAGTGGGAGCAAATCGGCCACGGCAACGCGATGAACCGTCGTTCCGACGGCAAGCCCGTGTACTTCGACGAGCTGCTGTTCAAGGTCGGCGACGAGACCTTGAACGCCCGCGTCACCAAGAAGGTGGACGCGGCGCTGCATCGCCAGCTCGGTTTCGAGCAGTCGCGGATCGAGCGGCCGACGTCGAACCATGCGCGTGAAGGTGGCCCTTCGACCAAGGAGTCGGACTCTCGCCCGGCCCCGAGCCAGCGCGTCGCGTGAGCGAGGAGACGAAAGATGAGCGGATATCCGCTTAGGATGTTCATGGCGGTGTCCCTGGTGGTGGCGGCCTTGCTGGCCGCCCCATCGGCGTTTGCGGGTTGCCGAGCCGGCGATGCCGCCGCCCGCGGCAGCAAAGCCGGATTCGACCGCATGCAGGAAAACGCCCTAAACATCGCGACCAACGAGGGCGACACACAGAGCGCCTTGCAGACGTGTCTATCCGGGATCACGTCCACCGTCACCGCCCCGCAGTTTCCATCGCTATCAGACGTGTTCGGGAGGCTGGTCAAGCAGGTGTGCTACGCGGCCTCGCAAAAGGTCAACTCAACGCTCAACCCGGTGCTGACGCAGCTCAATATGAATCCGATGATCGACCAGGCTGTGTCGAACATCAATTCAGCGGCCTCTTCGGCGACGGACGGCATGGTGAACGACCCGGTTTCTCGCACCCCAATGACATCGCCGAGTTCAGGTACGTCGATCCTCCCGATCAACGGGCCGAGCGTCACGCCGCCGGATTTCTGGAACAAGATTTGGAAGTGAATGGTGGCGGCGGCTCGTGGCCTGCACCTTTTATCGAAACGGGCGGCGAAGGCCGCCCTTTTCTTTAGGCCGAGAGTGCGTTGGAATCGAGCGCCCCTAGCACTCTGGCCGTTGAAGCGGCAAACGCAGTCTCACCAAACACTGACTCGTTGATAGGTTCGGAGATTAGCCACGGTCCTCGATCGTGCGCGTCAGGAGGTCGCCGCGCCGGAACTGCTCGATGCCGGCCGCCTTAAATTCGATCGTCTGCCACATTCGGGAGTCGTAGATCTGCTTGGTCGCGTAGCGGTAGAGGGTGAACTCGAAGTAGTCGGGATCAGCTGCGCTATCCGACAAAGTTTGGCCGAAGAGCCCAAACTTTCACGGACGTCTCGAAAATTTGTACATTGGCCCGCTTCCTCATTTGGTGTGTTGATTCGGGGTGCCCACGAAGGAAGGCCGGGCAAGCCCGGCCTTCCTTCGTGCGCCTCCCGGTGCGATCAGGCCATTGCCGGTGCGGGCGCGGCCTGGGGGACTGGTTGTTGCCCCGGATTGACGTGAGGCACCGCCTCCCCAGCGCTGCGCGGTTTCCACGTCGAGACATAGTTCTCGTCCGCCTGGATCCGCTGCAGCTCGGCCATGATGTCGCGCACGTCAGCCCGTAGGGCTTCCAGACGCTCCATGTGCGCGAAAGGCTTGCCGTACTCGGCCTTGGCCCTTTCCAGCTCTTGCTGGTCGCGTTCGCGCTGCTGCTCGGCATACGCGACATGACCCTCGAAGCTCGCCAGGAAGTTGTCTAGCCGCGATAGGAAGCCGGACGCGTTGAACTTGTCTTCGCGGTGGTAGCGCAGGTTGTCGCTTTCGTGCTCGCGTTCCCCCTTCACGACGAACGCCAGGCGCGCGCCATCCATGTAGACAGAGACGCCGAAGCCGCGGTATTGCCCGACGTCGATGGGTCGCTTGTCGTGGAACACGTCGCGGTCGATAGCGGCCTTCATCGACGTCATGAGGTGTTCCAGCAACACCTTCATGTCGTCAGGGCCGATCCGCCTACCGTTCGGCAGCACGAAGGCCGCGGTGTCCTTCGGATGGGCGTCGCGTATGGCGAGCTCCGCAGCCCAGCCCTGGTGAGCCTTGTCGGCGCGCTGGTTGCCGGTCGACAACCACTCGATGCGGTGTTCCAGCATGTAGTGCGTGCGCTGGTAGTTGCTGTAGCTGGCCTCGATCTCCTTGAGCGAGGCCGTGAGCTTCACTTGCATGAAGATCAGCGGGTTGCCGGTTGCGGCCGCCTTCATCTCTGCCGCATTGGCGGCCTCGCCGGCGACGTCCTCGATCGTGCGCGTCAGGAGGTCGCCGCGCCGGAACTGTTCGATGCCGGCCGCTTTGAACTCGATGGTCTGCCACATGCGGGAGTCGTAGGTCTGCTTCGTCGCGTATCGGTAGATGGTGAACTCGAAGCCATCGGGATCAGCCTCGTAGAACGCGTTGCCCTGCCGCAGGCCGCGCCCCTCGCGCTGCTCCAGATCGCTGGGACGCCACGGCGCATCCAGGTGGTGCAGCGCGACCAGTCGCCGCTGGACGTTCGTACCGGCGCCCATCTTGGCGGTGGAACCCAAGAGAATACGCACCTCCCCGCGGTTCATCTCGTCGAAGAGCTTGGCTTTCTGCAGGTCGGTCTTGGCGTCGTGGATGAACCGCACCTGGTCGGCCGGGATGCCATGCTGGATCAACTTGGCCTTGATGTCGTCGTAGACACTGAACGGGCCGGAGCCGGCCAGCATCTCGTCCATCGAGACGTCTTCCTCCTGCCCCTCCTCGGCCGTGTCGTCGTCGGCCGGCAGCGCCGCTGCGAGGTCGACCTTGCCGCCCTTCTTGGGCGTGGAAAGGTCGCAGAAGATCAATTGCGTGCCTTTGCGGCTCTCCCAGTCGCGATGGATGGCCAAGACCCGTTCGATGCACGCATTGATCTTGCTGTCGGCGTGATCGGGGGCGTCGGGGTTGATGAGCCGGAAGTCCAACCCGGCCTTGCGCGCTTCGTTCGTGATCTTGAGCGGGTTGTCTTCCCGCGGATCGTCGGGCAGGTGCTCCATGCGGAAGATGATCGAACCGCGATTCCAGTCCTTGACGATGGAACCATCGGCCCGCCGCATCGGTTCGCCGGCAGCATCCCGCTGCACCTGTTGTTCGCCCATGAACCATGCCTGCATTTTGGAACGCTCGACCACGACGTTGATCGGCCGGCCGGTCTTGAGCTTCGGCACCGGAAAGCGCGTGCCGCGCTCTGCAGCTTGACGATCCAGGTCAGCCTTCGCGATGACGTCGGCATAGGTGCGGTAGCTGGCGATCAGCTCCGGCACGTTCTGGAACTTGGCAAAGCGGCTGTTCAGGCGATAGTTGACGCCCGTCGCATCCAGCTCCCAGCCGGTCACGACCTGGCCGAAGGTGCTCGCCCAAGCATCGAAGTGGGCGATCTTGCGTTCGCGCATGTCGTCGTAGCGCATGTAGCGCTGCATCGTGTAGAGCTCGGCGATGGTGTTGCTGATCGGGGTGCCGGTCGCGAAGAACACGCCACGGCCATCCTGTTTCATCTGCAGGTAGCGGCACTTCGCGAAGAGGTCGAAGGCCATCTCCGATCCTTGCAGGTTGCCAAGGCCGCTCACGCGCGACAGCGATGTGGTGATCTGCAGGTTCTTGAACAGATGCGCCTCGTCGACCGCGATGGCGTCGACGCCCAGCTCGTCGAAGGTGAGCGCCTGATCCTTCGTGCCCGTATCGGCGGCCTTCTTGAGCCGTTCTTTCATGCGCTCCTTGATCTTCTCCATCTCCTTGATGCCGATCCTGTCGCCCTTCTCTTCCTTGGCTTGGGCGATCGCCACGGTCAGATCGTTGATCTGTTCCTTGAGGATGGCTTCCAGCGTCGCCGGCGGGACGCCGATGCGCTTGAAGCTGGAGTGCGCAACGATCACCGCATCCCAGTCGTTGGTCGCGATCTTCGCAAACAGCCGCTCGCGATTTTGCTTGGCGAAGTCGGTCTTGTCGGCCACCAGGATGTTGGCGTTGGGGTACAGCTCGTAGAACGCATCCTTCCACTGCAGGAGGAGATGGTTGGGTACTACCAGCATGGGCTTGTTCATCAGGCCCATGCGCTTGCTTTCCATCAGCGTGCCGATCATCGCGAAGGTCTTGCCGGCGCCGACGACGTGATCGAACAACGCACTGCCATCCTGCACGCCACGCCAGATGGCGTTCTTCTGGTGCGGCCGGAGGCTGACGCTCATGGACGCACCGCCCAGCGTCAGGTGCGAGCCGTCGTAGGTCGGGGCGACGTTGGTGTTGAAGCGGTCGTTGTAGAGGCGGGCGAGCCGGGTGCGGCGCCCCTTGTCCTGCCAGATCCAGTCGAGGAAGGCTTGCCGGATCTCGTCGGCCTTGAGGTTGGCCGCCGTGGTGTGCTCCGCATTGAGCTTCAGGATGGGGGAGCCGTTCTCATTGCGGCCGATCTCGTCCATGACCTTGATCGACTTCTGCTGCAAGATCGCTTCGATCAGGTCGTTGGCCGGGTAGCGCGGGGTGCCCCACGTTGCGCGGCAGGTGGTTTCGTCACCCTCGCGTATATGCACATCCCAGCGACCGATGGCGTCGAAGTAGGCCAAGCGCATGTTGACGTCGCCGAGCAGATGCCGCACGAACTCCTTCACGTCGTCGGCTGGTACCCAGGTGGAGCCGAGCTGGACGGCAATGTCGATCGCGTCGATATCCGCCGGCTGGATTGCCTTCAGCGCGTCGACGTTGCCGAGGTACTCGGCGGACGTCGCGGCGGCGGCGGTCGCCGCGGCCAGCTTGGACTTGACGTTGCCGCTCAGGTACTGGTCGGCGGTGAGCCATTCCTTCTTCACCGGATCGCGGTAGATGTGCCCGGCCAGTTCCTTGACGATTTCGGCTTCCGACTGACGGCACAGCCGCATGACGTAGTCCATGTCAACGCGGCCGCGCTGGTTCATCGAGACGACGAGTGCGTCCTTGGCGGTTTCGACGTAGGTGACTTCCTCACGCGGCGACAGCACGCGCCGCTGGAAGATGGCAGCTTTGGTCGCCTTGGGTGCCCGTGGCTGCACGCCATGCTTGCGGGCGGTTTCCGGGGTGATGCCCTTGTCGTAGTCGCGTTCCAGCGCGAACAGGAGCGGGTATTCGGGATCTTCGGACATGGCCAGGCGGTTGGCCTGCGAGCTGAGATGTCCGTAGCGCTGTACGAAAACGTCGTAAGCGCGATTTAGCGTGTCGCGTAGTTGGAGGATCTGCCCGCCCGGCAAGTCGTCCAGCTCTGCGCGCATGAGCTCGCGGAGCACATCGCGTACCCGCACCATGCCGCGAATGCGCTCGCCCGCTTTCTCGTTGCGTGGGTCGACGAAGGCGTAATCGTGCTTCTCCAGAACGTCGCAAAGGCGTCGTGCGAGCTTGCCATCCGGCGTGACAAAGTAGCTGCCGACTTTCAGCGTCTCGGGCAACGTGAGCTCGGGCTTCTCTTCGGCCGTATCGGCCTGCAGCTCCTGCTTCACCGCCGAATAGACGTTCTCCGGCAGGATGCGCAACGCGGCGGCCAGGTCGCTTTCCAGATTGCCGGTGCGCGACGGGAGGAGCTCGGCGCGCTCGCCATGCGGCCCGCTGACCAAGGCCATGTGGCCGAGCATCTGCCGCGGGTGATCGACGAAGTAGCGATTGACCGGGATCTCGCTGTTCGATTCGTAGTCGATCAGCGGTTCCACCTCGATCCAGCGGCGGTTCGTCGTCTCGCCTTCCTTGCACCGCTGGAAGAACACCACATCGGTGGTCACTTCCGTCAGGGCGTTCTCTTTGAACGCTGTGTTCGGCAACCGGATCGCGCCAAGCAGATGGGCACGGTCGGCGATGTGTTCGCGCACGGTGGTGTTCGCGGCATCCATGAAGTAACGGCTGACCACGACGGCGAGCACGCCGCCCGGCCGGAGTGCTTCGATGGACTTGGCGATGAAGTAGTTGTGGATCGAGAAGTCTTTCAGTTCCCGGTGCTGCGGGTCGTACAGCGTCTGCTGTCCGAAAGGAGGGTTGCCGACAACGGCATCGAAGTGCCCGTTCGGGATGTGGACAGCCTCGTACCCGCGATTGATATAGGTTGCCGATGGGTAGAGCCGTTGGCCAACAGCCGCGGTCGTCGGATCGAGTTCGATCGCCGTGAAGCGCGATTGCTCGCGCATCGTGTCGGGCAGCGAGCCAATGAAATGGCCGGTGCCAGCACCGGCCTCTAGGATACGGCCGCCGCCGAACCCAAGGCGTTCCAGGCCGGCGTAGATGGCTCGCACAACGGCGAGCGGGGTGTAGTGGGCGTCCTGCGTGGAGCGCCGTGCCCTTGCGTAGTCGTCTTCGCTGAGTGCTTCGGCGAGTGAAGCAGATTCGTTCGCCCACTCGGCGTTCTGGCGGTCGAAGGCTTGCGGCAGACCGCCCCAGCCCACGTACTGGGCAAGCTGCTGCTGTTCGTCGGGCGTGGCGGGCCGCTGATCGGCCGCAAGCGTCCGCAGCACCGCCAAGGCGCGCAGGTTGTCGCGGAACTTGGCTTTGGGGCCACCCTTGCCCAGTACGGTGTTCGCGTCGATCCGAAAATCGACGGGGGTCAGAGCTCGGTATGGATCTCGTGCATCTGCAGAATCTCCATCTCGGCCAGCCCGTCCGCCGGCGTCGCGCTCTCGATCGCGTTCGTTTCGAGCGTCTGCTGATCCAGCAACCGGTTCACGAACACGATCGTCCCCTGCCCTGCCAGGGATTGCAGCTTGGCCGGCGAGTTGGCCGCCCAGCGCTCCAGGATCTTCCAGCCCCGTACCGTGAAGGGCTCCTTGTTCACTTCCGCCATCAGCTCCGGCGACAGCAGCAGTCGGGCTCGGTCGAGATTCGGGTTGTTGTTCGACATGGAAATCATCCTCTTCATCTTGGTTGACGGCGGCGTTCAGCGCCTCGATCGTGTCGGCCGTCTGGTTGAAACCGAAATCGAAGCCCAGTTGCGCTTGCATGCTCTCGGCGGCAGCGGTCTTGCGTGGCATTGGCGGGGTGTCCTCGGAAAATACGCGCGCACCACGGGGGCGAACGCTTGGGAACAACCCGACTCCGAGCGGCCTGCAACGGCCGCCCAAGACTTGCCGCGGAACACGCACGCGTAGCCTGAGTTCGAGGTAAGGGAAAACACGCGTGATTCGCTCATGGGAGAAATCATGCGTCGCTCCGGTCGTCATTATCGTAGGTCAATTCACTACGGCGACGTCCGATTGCATACCAGCTCGGCGGTGCAAAGCGCTTGCGATACCACCACGGCCGAGCATGGATCCGTGGGCCTCGCAGCTTGTGCTTAATCCAAGCCATGAAGCCCAAATAGGTGTAGCCCATCTTCGCTAGCCCCACGAAGAAGACCATCGCTCCGATCGCGAGGTAGAAAGTGAGCCACGACCACCAGAACAGGAAGATGAGCAGCGGCAGGAAGGCGTAAGGCGAGACGCCAAGTCCCGGAAAGACGGGGATGGTCGGCGGCACTGCCGCCCAACGCCAGGTTGCGCGTCCGCGGGCCATCAGGCGCACTCCCGCCGGCCGGCATCAACCTCGATGGGGTGATGCTGTTGTGCCAGGCGCTCGCGGAACGCTTTGTTGCCGGCCAGCTCGATGAATTCTTGCTGGTCGATGCGCCCCTGTTCGAACAACGCCCAGGCGCGGTCGTCCAGCGTGCCACGGGATGCTTCCAGGCGGTGCTGGAGGATGCCGGCCCACTTTTCGTAGGGGCTGTCGCGCATTTCCGTGCGCAGGTCACGGTCGAAGATGACGTATTCGCGGATCGCCGCGCGCTTGCCGTCCGTGGTCTTGAGGAGTCGTTGCACCACGATGACACGCAGCGCGCCCAGCAGACGCGAGGCGACCGCGGCCTGCTGAGCCGGCGGGTAAATCTGGATCGCGCGGTTGATCGTCTCCGGCACCGAGTCGGTGTGCATGGTGGCGTAGCAAAGGTGGCCGGTCAGGCCCACCTCGATGGCGGCGTCGCAGGTTTCAAGGTCACGGACTTCACCGATACCCACAATGCTTGGCTTGCGGCGCATGGCGTTGCGCAAGCCGTCCGCGAAGCTCTTCACGTCGCGGCCAATTTCGCTTTGGGCAGGCTGTGGCCCTTTCCAGTGCGCACCGCCCAATACGAACTCGATGGGATCTTCGTAGGTGATGACCTTACGGTCAGGCATGGTGTCGCCCGCCAGGGCGTAGACACCGGCCTGCAAGGTCGTCTTGCCCGAACCGGTCGGCCCGCAGACCAGCACCAGGCCCTTGGCCGGATAGAACTCTTCCAGAAGTTCGGGCTCGATGCCCATCGTGCGCACGTCCGGCAGACCCTGCGGAATCGTGCGCATGGTGATGGTGAAGGCGGTTTCGAGCTTTGCAACACGCGCCTGGATGAGGTTCACGCGGAAGCGCATGTACTTCCCGCGTTCGAGGCCGTCGTCTTCGCCCGCAAGCTGCAGCGAGCGGTCGGCGCCGCTGCCGCCGCGCACCGCAGACTGCACGTCACCGCCCCAAATGGTGTCGATCAGACCGGGAAGCTGCGCATGCTTGACCACGGACGTAGTGGCCTGCACCTGGCGCCCGTGGATTTCGACCCACGCGTAATCGCCACTCTGGACAAGGATGTCGCTCGCGCCGCCCAAGGTGCAGTGCTTGAGGAACGCCTTGAACCGGCGTGCGGTGAGCTCGCCATCGATGTTGAATGGCTCGAAGGGCACCGCCGTCATGGCTTGCGCTCCGGGGCAGGTGCCGGTGGCTGCGTCTCGTCGCGCAGCGGGCTCTTCGGCGCCCAGCGTGCCGGATTGGCCTGCAGCTCGGCCTTCTGGGTGATGCGCCGCAGCCGATCGTCCAGCTTGATTTCCAGCGTGTCGCCCGACACCGAGCGGTGGCTCTCGGCGATCTGAGTCGGGGTGATGACGCCCTGCTGCAGCAGGATCGAGTAGCGCAGCATGCCGTTGTAGTCGCGGGTGAGGCGGTTGAGATTCGCCGTGAAGATCGCATCGGCCGCCTTCTCGCCTTCGTGCCAGCCCTTCTGCACGGCGTCCTGCCAGACCTTCATCTCGGCCGCATTCTTCGGCCGCGCCGCGTCGTCGGGGAGGTCGACGGTGACCCGGCCCAGCAACCCCGTCAGGAGGTAGCTGCGCCAGGTGGGCGGTACGGAAACCAGTCGCTCGGGTTGCACGATCTTGTAGACGCGCGTGGAGGTACGCATCTGGTCGTCGGCATAAGCCGCGACGTCACGGGCTTCGACGATCACCGGCGGCAGCACGCCGCCCGGCCCAAGCAGGGTTTGGAACTGGTACATCGAGTCCAGTGCCGCAGTACGGGTGTCGAGGTAGTGCTTGTAGGTGCGTCCGCGATTGGCGAGCCCGGCGCGGAACCCAACCGTCCGGCCGGCCGTGCCGATCATTCGCGCGCGAAGGTCGGCAACGCCATCGGTTGCCGGCGCCTTGAGCTGCATCAGGTCGTTCAAGCTCGGCGGCGTAGGTGTATCTACCTGCGTGCCGGCATGGGCCGTGCCCACCAGCAGGATCGTTGCGAGGGCGAGAAGACGCATCTTCATGGGTCAGCGGTTCACGCCGGTGCTGGGGGTGTATTCGAGAACCAATCGCCCTGGCAGGTTGTAGATGCTCGCGCGGTAGTCGAGCTGCGCGGACAGCCTGTCCATCACTTCCTGGTATGGCAGGTGGTTCGCACGCAGAGTGACGGGCAGCGGCACCGACACGCCACGTTTCACGAAAGAAAGCCCCTGCTCTGTGGCGAGGATATGCGTTAGTTCCGCGGCGTCGCCCTGCCAGTCGATGGTGATGGATTTCTGCGAGCGCGCATCCGGGCGGCCAGGGATGGGCGAAGTCGGCGCCCGGCTCACGACGGCGATGCTGCGCAGCTCGGCTTGCGTCCGCTCTATGGAATGAGCCGCGTCCAGCAGTTGTGTGTCCAGCACCTCGGCATTGAAGGTATCGGCACTCTTCAGCCGCGGACGGAACATCGCGCACCCAGGAAGGAGCGTCACGAGCAGGACAGCCAGGATGAGCGAGCGGATCATGCGTGGTTCCGGGTCGGTTGTTTCCGTATTGGGTACATGATACGGATTATTAGAAGAAAGGAAAGCCCGCCGCCCCGCAGCTCTTATGGGGTCGGCCGCGGGGTGGGATTCTTTGCTGCCTGGGCGGTGCGCAATGCGGCGGCCTGCTGGGGATCGCGAAGGCGGATATCGAGCTGATGCTTCACGATGATCTCTATGGCGCGAGCCTTGAAGGCGTTCGTGCCGGTGAGCTCGAAACCCTGCCCATACTTCTGCCGCGAGAACAGCAATGCAGCGAGAATGCGATGCTCGTCCATGTCGCGATTGCTCGCCATGCGCACGAACTGGCCGTGGTCGATGAAGCTGCGACCATCGTTGTGCCAGTACACGACCGAACCGTCGCGGCGCACGTCATGCGCGGTGATTCCCATGATCGTGACGTGGATGGCCGATTCTTGAATCAGCCCGCCGGTCATGCCGGCGTACTGCTGTGCCACGGCCTGCTCGTCTTGCTGCTTCTTCCCAGCACGCTGCTCGGCGTAGTGCCAGCCACGGAGCTGGGCCAGCGCGGCTTCTTCACCCAGCTGGGCCTGCTCCTCCACCCATTCGCGGTAGGTCTTCCGCCTGTTGGCGGGATTGGCCCGCACCGCGGCCCTTTCCTTTGCGATACGCTGCTGCAGCTCGGTCTTGGCCTTCGCCGCCTCCAAGGCGAGCAGGCTATAAAGCACCTTGCGCTCGATCGGACTCGCCCCGCCCGCCCGGATCGCCTGGCGCCGAGCCTTGAACTCGCCCCGTTGCTCCGCGAAACGCAGCTTGACGTCTTCGGGCGATAGCCGGGGCGATTTGTAATTGGCCCGGTACTGGCGATAGCGCAGCTTCAAGTCCTGGCGGGCTTTTGCCCGCGCCTGCCGCCGGGCCTCCCGCTGCTCGGGGTCACGCTTCGACCGCGGCTGCCTGCGCTCGACCGCCTCGGTTTCACGCGACGATGTATAGCTGTCCGTCCCCGGCGCCGCCTTGGGCGCCGACGGCGGCACCGGGGATTGGTAGGTTCCAAGCCGCTTTTCCAGCCGGGCGAACGACAGCTGTTCGTGCATGTCGCTACCCTTGACGGGAGTCGTCTCGGGAGCACCTACCGCGTAGACCGCAAGACCCCTGCCCTTCGGCCTCAGCTCGATACCGTAGGTGGCCAAGCCCTGGTGCAGCTTCTCCCAAGTGAGATGTGGATCCTTGAGCAAGGCCATTGCGGCCTTCCGTGGCTCGCCGCGTACATAGGTGAAGAAGCTCTCTTCACCGGCGAATACTTCCATGCGTTCGGCGCCCTGCGGTCGCTTGGGCGGCCGGGGCTGCTCTGGCCTGTCGCTACCCTTGGCCCGCACCACGACCGTCTGGCCGTTCCGCACCTCGACCACATACGGGCCGGGCGCATGGCCACGACCGAATCGGATTTCGAGCTCGCGCATACACCGATCCATGACGTAGTAGTCGTTGGCCGGTGCAACTGCCCGCAAGCTGGTCGGACTGATCCGGTTCACCATGACGTGGACATGCACGTTGTCCGTGTCTCGATGCACCGCAGCCACGAACTGATGCCCCTCAAAGCCCAGCGCGTGAAGCGTGTGCTCCACGCTGGCGAATGCCTCCGCGCTGTCCGGGTTTTCGCCTGGCAGCCACGAAATCACCATGTGGTAGAGCGGTTCCTTCACCCGCGGGTTGAGCGAGCTCAGTTGATCCATTTCCTGCGCGGCCGTTGCGAGGCTCAAGCAGTTGGTGGCGCACTCGACCCCTTCGCGCTGGATGTAGCGGACGCCGCGCCCGAACCGGCTGGCTTCGGCTTCGTCAGCGTCGCCTCCATGTCCGTCATGCCGTCTTTCATCGGCTTGAGCAAGACGCGCAACGTAGGCTCGACGGGCTCGGGCTCGACCTTGAAGGTCTGGATCAAGTCGTGGAGTCGCTCGGAGATGGTCGTCTGCTGCTTCGAGATGGTCTGCAGCAAGGGCAAGACGTCGCTCAATTTCAGTTCCATGTGTCAGCTCCTGGCCGCCGCGTGCAGGAACTTGGTCACCAGGGTCAAGTTCAAGGTGTTCATCGTCTGATCCATAGGTATCAAGAGTTCGCGCAATACCCGCAGCACGTCCTCGGATGGAAGCTGCATGAGCAGGATCAATTCGTCGAGCTGGGCCGAGATGGTCTTCTGCTGCGCGCAAATCTGCGCGAGCAAGCTCAAGAATTGCTCCGCTTCGGTGTCCGTCGCGATCACGGCGCTCATGGTCGGGGGTGTCCTTCGGTTGGTCGGCCTTCTCGGCCGCGGTGATGTAGGCCAGCAGCGAACCGGCACTGCTCTTGCCGTCGGCCCGCCTGGTGATCTTCTTGGCGATCACGCCTCACTGCCCTTCTCGATGCGCCGGATCGCCATACGGATTTCGGCGAGCACGGCAGCAAAGCTGGTGGGGTCGATCGCGCCGGCATACCCGCCGGCCTCGGTAAAAAGGTGCTTTTGCAGGCCACCGAGCTTGCGCAGTTCGGCGATCAGTTGCTGGTTCGCCAGGTACTGCTTGCGAGTGTTCTTGGGCTGCAGCCGATGCCGCAAAGCGCACTCGCGCATGTAGGTGCCAATCGGCAGCGCGCACGCCTCCGCGTTCTCCCGGATTTGCCGCAGCTCCAGAGGCGACAGTCGCACGGGGTATGGCTTCTTGGTTTTGTCGGCTTCTTTCTGCGGCATTGGATCAAGGGTCTCGGGGCGAAGCCCTGAGCAAGGTGGTAGGGCCATGCATAGGGAGTGAAACGACTGGTGCAGGCCCGGTTTGTTATATCCCCTCTTTAGAGGGGGTATAACAAAACCATACCTTGTCCAGAAGTTAGAGGTTTTGCTTCGCTGCACCTTAGCAACGACGATTTGACGAAGCAAGGCGAGCATGCAGAGAATGCCGCCGAAGCGACCAACTGAGGTACCTGCAATGATCATCACGAAGGAAGAGCTCCAAGCGCTTCAGGAGGAGTTGCTGGCGTTGCCAGAAAAGCAACGAGAGCGCAGGGAGAGCAAAAGGCAGGTAATCGAGGAGATTGCAGCGGCGCTTGCTGTAGGACGTCGGCGTGGGTATCGACTTCAGGATCTCGTGCTGATCTTGGAACGGCACGGCATCTCGATGTCGACCGCGACACTCGGGCAGTATTTGCGCGAGCAAACGGCGATGAAGCGAAAGACGCGATCGGTAAAGGCTCCGGCCGCGAATCCGATGCAAAGCGGCGGTGTGGCAAAAGCGCCACGTGCCGAAGGGAGTAAGGCGGTAGGAGCAAAGAGTGATGCTGCGGGTGATCTGCCCGCTGCTCGCTCCCCTGCCCCACCGGATGCGAAGATGAAGGCGGCCGGCGGGAAGCCGGCGAAGGCAGCAACGACGGTAAGCGGCGGGTCACCCGCCAGCGCGACCGGGAAGCACGACGTGCCAGCACAGCCCCATGCTTCAGAAAGAGGGAATGCGGCAATGTCCAGCGGCGAATTTACGCCGCGGAGAGATACCGATGAAATCTGAAGAGGCAGCGGCAAAGCGTCCGGCGCGGATCATTCTGAGCGCAGGCGGCAAGGGCGGCGTAGGCAAGTCCACCGTGACCATCGGGCTGATCGACGCCCTGCTGGAAGACGGGGATTCACCCGTGCTGGTCGAATCGGACACGTCCAACCCGGACGTGTGGAAGATGTACGGCGAAGCCCTCGATCACAAACTGATCAACCTGGACACCGTGGACGGGTGGATCGACCTGGTCAATTACGCGGCCGAGATGGGCGGCCGCACGCTGGTGGTGAACACCGCGGCCCGTAACAACGAAGGGCTGGAGAAGTTCGGGCGAATGCTGCGCGACAGCCTGCCCGAGCTCGATCGCGAGCTGGTGACCCTTTGGGTCATCAATCGCCAGCGAGATTCGCTGGAGTTGCTCAAGGCGTTTCGCGAGGTGATGCCCGACACGACCGTTCACGTCCTCCGCAATGGCTACTTCGGCGAAGAGCACAAGTTCGAGCTCTACAACGGCTCAAAGCTCCGGGACGACATCGAGGCTGCCGGCGGTCGTTCCTACCTCTTCCCTGACCTGGCAGACCGCGTGTCGGACGACCTGTTCAGCAAGCGCATGACCGTCCATGCCGCCCTGAAAGAGCTACCCATCGGCAACCGGGCCGAGCTGCGCCGGTGGCGGGATGCTACGCGCGAGGTGATCCGTGATGCCCTCCGCACCTGACGCCCAGGTTTCTGTGTTCGCTCGGCTGCTGGGACGGCAGCCGAGCGAAGCCGAAGTGGCACGGTTGATGCGTGTTAAGGATGCGCTGGGTATCGCGGACAACGATGCGCTGTGGGTCGTGATCCTGGCGTTGGAGAACTACGACGTCGCGCTTCGCCGCTACCCTGCCCTGCTGGCCGCCGAGACGGATCGCGTGCTGGCCAACGTTCATCGCAGTATCGAAGGCATGGCTCGGACAGAGGCTCAACGTGCGCAGCACGTTCTGGCCGAAGCAGTAGCGGCGAGCGGACAGCGCATCGCAGATGCGCGGACTGCTCGCTCGATCTGGCTCACGTTGGGCTGGGCCAGTATGGCGGCGACGTTGCTAGCGGGGCTGTGCCTTACGGCCGGCTTCGTACTCGCGAGCGGTCAAGCGCCCTTCTGGGCGGCCGCGCCGCGGCCTGGAAGCTCCGCTCTGCTCGGTCTGCTGCGTTTGGTGCTGGGTGCCCCAGTCGGCTGGGTGGCGTTGACGGCCGCGAGCATATGTCTGGCAGTCGGTTGGTGGCGTGGCATCGGCCACCGCCCCACCTGGACGCAGGTCGCCGGCATGAGCGGCCTCTTGCTGATCGCCGTCGGGATGATTGCCACGCTGTTCTGAGGTGGGCAGCGACCGCGAACTGCGGTGAAGTCCGATCGCTCTGCCGGGGATTTTCTCTCATGGGAGAAAATCCCCGGCCCGCCGGAATCCCTTACCCTTGCCGCGCTGACTTTCTCTCATGGGAGAAAGTCAGCGCCTCGTCGAGTTTTCGCGTGCGGTGGTACGTGTCGGCCGCCCGCTCCGCGGCCGCGGTGATCTGGTCGGCCAGGGCTGGCGGGACGGTCACCGTGATGCGCCGCCAGTCGCTGGGCAGCACCGCAGGGTGCGACAAGTGCGCTTCGTAGATCCGCCGCACCGCTTGTGACAGCTGCTGCGACGTGACCCCTCCCCGCTTCGCCACGTCGATGACGCGCAGCCCGTCGACCATCACTGCCCTCGCGAAGGCAACGTTCTTCTCGGCCATCCGCAGCCGCCCGGCCGCCGCCTCGAACTCCACGGCATCCAATCGACGGAATGGTCGCCGCCCAGCCATCACGCGATCTGCTCGATGCGTTCGATGCGCAGGCCATCAAGCGGGAACGTATCCGTCACCTTGTCGGAGCCGAACGCCACCATCGCATGACCGTCCAGTTCGTGGGCGACGGTAAAGCACAGGTACGCCTGCCCTCCCCGCTTTTCGAGCTTCTCCCACAACGCGGCCAGGTCATCGTCATCGCCCGCCCACCGCACGAAGATCGTCGGCACTGTCACGGGCATCAGGGACATGGGCGGCGTCAGTGCGTCGTGACTCTGATCGTCGTCGTCGGCCGGCGGCTCGTGGTGGGCGGCCGTTGCTGGATTTGCCGGTGGCAGTACATCCGCAGCTTGCGGAGCACTCTTGGATTTCGCAGCTTGGCCCTTCCCGCCCGCCTTCACCTGCGCGGCTCGCTCGGTGACCTGACGGCGCAGCAGCTTCTTGCCTCCCGCCTTGGCCTTCTCCACGACCTCCTTGGCCGCCGCTGGGTCGCGCCGCTCCAGCACGCTCAACGTCGTCAGGGTCTCTGGATCGTTGCTCAATCCCTGGTCGCGCACATCCGCTGCAATGCCGCCCAAGTTGGCCGCCTGCAGAATCTTGTAGACCCGCTTGGCTTTCAGCTTCAGTTTTTCAGCTACGGCTTCCACGGAACCCAGCTTCGCCAGCTTCCGCTGCATGTAAGCCGCCTGATCCTTGATCGGCATCTGCTCCGACTGGAAATTGATCATGAACTGGGCATCGAGGATCGCTTCCGGATCCGGGTCGCCCCGGTACACCCTGGCATCCAACTGGGCGATTCCAGCCTGCTTGGCCGCACGCCAACGGCGTTCTCCGTTTACCAGCATGAACGACGGCACGCCCTCGGGGTTCTCCCTTACCCATACGGGCTCCAACTGCCCCTGCCGCAGTAGGCTGCCCGCGAGGTCAGCGATCGTCTCCTCGTCGAACTCCGTACGCGGCTGATTCGGGTCGGGGATCATGTCCGTAACGTCGATCTTCATGATCGCGATCACGTCATCCTCACTGCGCATCGCTTCGAGCGACGCCAAGCGAAGGCTCTTCTTGGCAATGGCCATGTTCCGTATCCTCCTTAAGCCGCAGCGGCAGTGGTGATGCCAGCCGCCTGAAACACGGCCTCGCACATGTCCCGGAACTCTTTGGCCGCAAGCCGATTGACGGTGCCTCGCGGGCCACTCCACACCGGCATCTGGCGATCCAGCGCATCCTGCACCGCGACGCGTTCGCGCAAGATCGTCGGCAGGAGCTGCAGCCCGGCGGCCTGCAGTTCTTCCAGCAACAGTCGGTGGGACTTGGAACGGCTGTTGAAGCGGTTGACCACGAAGCCGATATGCTTCAAGGCCGGGTTGAAGTTGCTTTTCACCGAGCTGGATGCGCGCATGAATTTCCGCGCACCGCGCATGCCATAGGTGTCGAGCTGCAGCGGCGATACCGTGCCGTGAGCCGCCGCCATGCCTGACTTGTAGCAAACGGGTGCATTGGTCGGCGTGTCGATCACCACCACGTCATAACCCATCGCCATTTTCCGGATAGCGTCCCGCGCTCGCTTCACAAGCGACGCGCGTTCCTCCAAGTCGCCGACTTCATCCAACGCGTCCGTGGACGGCATCAGGAATAGGGAAGGGCTGACTTGCACCACACTTGCCTGGGCCGAGTCGAAATCCTCGGCAAACAACGCAGCGCTCGGGGTGGCCTTCGGGTTCGCGATGTCCGGTTGCAACGAAATCGAAAGGTCACCTTGCGGGTCAAGGTCGATCGCCAGGGTCTTCAAGTGCAGACCTTCGGCGTAGTGCGCCAGGTGGCGGGCAAGGGTGGTTTTACCTTCACCGCCCTTGATGTTCGAACACGCGATGATGCGCGGCATCAGGTTCTCCTCACGGTTGCTGGATCAATCGGGTCAGGCCCGCACCACAAAGCACGTGGGGGGTTGGCTGACAGTGTTGCGTGATGTGTTGATAATGTCAACACTAAAAGTAACACGTTCTCCCATGAGAGAACCGGCAGGGCAGGGCAGGGCGAATCCGGCGGTGAGACTTCTTCATCACCGGATCGCGCCGCTGTACGATTGACCGCTGCCATCGAGTCGTGAGAGTTCTTCATCACGCAATCCGTCTGTGCTCGGCCCGGCTAGGAAGCGTTCTGCGCTTCGCTTTTGGTGGGGGCGAAGCCCCCACGGAGACAGCTCTTCGTGAGGCTCACGCCGCCGTACAGTGCGGTGGTGGTGGCATCTGGACAGCACCCGAGACCCAGCCCCTCTTTCCGCTGAACCCAAGGGAGGAGGGGGGAGCCGACACGGCGGCTTTATCGCCGTGTTGGGGGGAACCTTTTGGTTCCCCCGGGAGGTCGACTTCGCAAGCGAAGGCCGCTTGCGGCCGTAGCTTGGACAGGAGGGGCGCAGCCCCTCGCGAAGTTAGGACATAGTCCTATGCCGGCAGGATGCCGGCTCATATTGCTGTTGATCTGTGCTTCCTTCGTGTCACTCCGGGTTCGCGAGGAGCAGCGTGGACAGGATGTCCACGCAAAGGCCGTAGCCGAAGGCGAAGGGGCGACCCCATGGATGGGGGAGGGTAGGCGGTGAGGCACGGCGCAAACGTCCGCCTCGTTATCCACCGATGGGAGGCGATCAACTACTGGGTTTGCTTGTAACCAGGGAAGAGCTTAAAGGCTATATACAGGGGTGCGTGCGGCAAAACGCCCGAAACCCTTGTGTGGTGCGGCTTGCGGGGCTTTTCTTCATGCAAATCGTGAGAGTTGTTCATCACCGTACTGAGAGTTGTTCATCACGGCTTTGAGAGTTGTTCATCACCGAATCTGTGGATAATTTCAGCTAACGTGATGATTCTTAGGCGGTTGTTACCGTGAGAGTTGTTCATCGTGGATAAGTCGGGTTATCCCCCGGACTTATCCACACCGACATGGACGGATTCTTGCTTGGGAGTTCTTCATCACGCCCCCTGTCAGAAAAGCGCTGTTTGCTTCGAGACATGGGGGGGGGAGGGCAGGAGGACGAGGCCCTTGTCGACAACCTCGATGTTGGCGCCGGGGTAGACGATCAGAACGGCCTTGAGCGCCTTGAGAAAGGCTTTCTTGAAGTCGAGCGCGGCGCGTGGCGAGGCGTAGTTCGAGCCGAATTGCCCCATGAGCGCTTCCCACCGCATGGGGCGCGTGCGTCGCTCTGTGTAGCTCATGCGGTAAGTCAACCAGGTGTAGACGTCCATCGCGAGCGGCGAGCCGCGCAGTGCCTTGTAGGCCCGTAGGTCGATCGGGACGGGCTTTGTGACGCACTCGCGGAAGAAACCATCGCTGAGCCTCACGCGGCTCTTCCAGGCGCCCGCAATTTCGCGTTCCTGTGGCGTCCACAAAGGCGAGCTCGGTGGCCCCTGGTGATGCGCGGCGGGCGCATTGTCTGGCTCAAGGTGCAAGCTCTCCTCGAAGCCGTCGTCGAGATCCAACCCTTCGGCGATCATCACGTTGCGCAGAGTGAAACCCCGACCGGACATGCCGCCGGTGTACTGAGCGGTGATGAGGGAACCGAACAGCCGCTTCATCTGCTCGGCCACGCGCGTGTTTGAGCCGCGCTTGCCGCCGCCGCGCTGGATGTCGAGCACGTCGCGCAGAAAGACCGATAGGGAATCGCCGAGCTCGATATCCGGGGACTTGGTGCGCACTGCTTCGGTGGCCACCCACGACATCAGGAGGCGCGGGTAGACTCCGAAGGGAATGCCTCCCTCGTAACCGGCCACGATGCGCAGGGTGAAGTCACCGTTTTCGCGGCGGAAGACGTCAGACTTGGGGTCCTTGTATGGCATGGTGGCCAGCACCAGCGCACGCGCCATGTAGCCCAGTTCGCCGGCACTGCGGGCGTCTTCGGACTCGATCGCCAGGTGTGTCTCGATGATCTCCTTCACCCACGCGGGAACGGCTCCACCGCGATAGTCGATGGCGGCGACGTCGTTTGTGGGCGTTGTGGCACTTTTCTTGCTGGTGTCCGCGATGCGTTTACGGGGCGCAGGCATGGTCGTTTCCTTTGGCGGTCAGGCGTCTTGCTGCACGGCGATGATGGTGATGGTGCGCGTGGCGTCACCGGCGCGCCTGGCCTTCGGGCCTGGCGCCGTCTTGGTGTTCTGCCAGTCCGTCAGGGCTTCCTGCACCAGTCGCTCGCTCCGTTCTTCCTGTACCAGGAACTGCTGCACGGCTTCGCACAGCAGGTAGTGGACAGAGCGGCCGCGCCGCTCAGCGAGACGGTTCAGGCGCTGCACAGTGGCGGCGTCGAGCTTGAGGGTCTTGGAGATCGTGGTCATGGGTTCGCATCGGCGGTGTTACCAAGGAACACCCTAGCAGCGATTGGCGCCCGCGCCTAGTGATTTTTTTCCGTATTGCATGCACAATGCGGAAAACATCCCGAGGACGATGCCCCGTGAGTTCACCCGCCGATGATGACCTGAAGGCTGCTGCGGCCAAGCTGGCTCGCACTGAGGATGCGCTCGATCCCGTTGCGCGTGAAGACGCCGACCGTGCTGTCCGCCGCGTGCAGAAGCGCGGGCTGATTGGCGTGGCCATCATCGTGGCCGTATCGAACCTGGTGCTGGCCTGCGTCTGCGTGGTTTCGGTCTGGTTCGCCACGCATCCGGTGCGCGAATACTTCGCCTCGGACAACGGTCGTATCTTCCCGATGATCCCGATGTCGCAGCCGTACCGGAAGGCGTCCGACGTGATCGCCTACGCAAAGGAAACGATCGACGCAAGTTTCACGCTGGACTTCAACAACTACCGCGGCGAGCTCGAAAACGTGCGGGCACGCTACACACAGATGGGGTTCAAGAGCTTCATCGATGGCCTGCAGCACTCGGGCATCCTGGCCACGCTGCAGCAGCGCCGCATGAATCTCACCTCTGCGACGGGTGTGGGCGTGCTGTCGGGTGAGGGAGAGGCGGACGGCGCCCATTACTGGATCGTGCGTTTCCCGTTGACGCTGAAGCTGGTCGGCCAGACGACGGAAATGCCCGAACAGCGCCTGATCGCGACGGTGCGCGTGCAACGCATTCCGACGCTGGACTCCATTGAAGGCATCGGCGTCGCCGAAGTCATTACCAAGCCGCAGTGAGGTTCGTCATGCAGAAGACCATGATCTGCGCGGCTGCATTGTTCGCCTTGGCCGCCGCAACATCAACGGCCGCTCAGCAGGCTACCGGAGCCACCGCATCGCAGCAGGCCGCCCTGGCCGCAGCAGCTCAGCCAGCGGTCGCGCCCCAGCAAGGGCAGTGGGAGTCCGCCGGGACGCCTTCGGCGGCCCAGCTAGGCGCGACCAGCGGGCAGGCTACGGCGGCCGCGACCAACGGCTTCCCGCGCGAGACTGTGATCGCCCCGCCGCAGCAGGCACAGCCGCAAGCATTCCCGTCGACGGCCAACGGCCCGCAGGGGTACGACGCCGCCCCCTCAGCGGGTGCAGGGCAAACACAGGGCACGCCTTCCGGCAACGCTCAGCAGCAGTCGTTGCCACCGCCGCCGATCATCATGCAGGCGAAGGATGTGATCTCGCCGTTCACGCCTGCTGAGATTCGCGAGCTGCATCGTGATTTCGATGAAACGCGAAAGGCGAAGGCCCAGAAGCCCGTGACGGTGATCCCGCGCATCAGCTCGATTTCGGTCGACCTGTCGCCCGGTTCGACACCGCCTATCGTCCGCTCCATGCAGGACGAGCCGACGACATTGGTGTTCTTCGATTCCACCGGCGCTCCGTGGCCGCTGGCCGCGGTGCCACGCATGGGCAGCAATGCCTTCGCCGTGCAGTGGCTCAAGGGCACGCCGGACGTGGTGATTACGGCTGAATCGGCCTACGAGTCCACCGGCATGGCGGTGTTCCTAGAAGGGCTGGCCACGCCGATCATGATCAAGTTGACGTCGGGCGAGCCCGACAGCAACGCCAAGGTGCGCTACGTCGACTACCGTCTGGATCTGCGCATTCCTGGACGCGGGCCGAACGCCAAAGCGCCGCTGCTCGGCCCCGGCCGGATCGGTATGTATAACGACGCGCTCCAAGGCTTCCTCGACGGCACGCCGCCAAGCGATGCAAAGACCGTCAGGATCGAGGGCGAGCCTCCGGCCCACACGGTCGTGTGGCAGATGGGGGATTCGCTCTATCTGCGCACGCCACTCGAAATCCGCAGCGCCTTCGACCAGACGATGAGCTCGGCCGATGGCATGCACGTCTATAAGTTGGCGCCCACGCCCCTGGTCACGGTCTCCGAAGGTGGCCAGGACGTCTCCCTCATGTTGGACATCGAGTGATCGATATGGCGGCTCAAGCTCAAACCGATGTGAAGCGCCAGTATCTGATCGTGATTGCCGCGATCGTGCTGGGCGGCCTGATCTTGATCTACGTGATCTACACCTTCATCGCGAAACCGAAAATGCCAGTCTCGCAGGTGACTCCCGTGAGTTCCGTTGGCAACGGGAGTCGCACCGCGGAAAGCCAGCACTACAGCAAGACGCTGCAGAACTACAACGAATCGAATGCGGCGGACGCGGCCAAGCGCGGCAAGTCGTATCTGTCGGTGCTGTCCACCTCCGAGACGCCCGCCGCCGCGGCCTCAGCGGCACCATCTTCCGCACCGCCGAAGCCTGCCACGGTCATAGCGCCGCCTCCGAGCTACGCACCGCCGCCGTCGAGTTTCGGCGGTCGCGTCCTCGGCAAGGACGATCGGGACAGCTTGAAGGGACTGCTGGCGCAGTGGCAGGGCAATGGCTTGACCGTGGGTACGGTGATCGACGCCAAGGAGTTCGCCGAGTCCTTGGCTCCGCCGCCGGCAACCGGCGCCGCCGACGCATCGCAGGCGGCCGCACGGGAGGCGTTGGCCAATACGGTGATCGTTCCGCCGTATGCGCAGACGTATGCCCAACTGCTGACCGAGATAGACACCGACGAGCCCTCGATGGTGAAGGCGATCGTACCGTCCGGCATGCCGTATGCCGGCGCGGAACTCTACGCCTCCACCTACAAGCGGCTGAACAAGGACGTCGACCTGACGTTTGACGCGATGGTGTATCAGGGCCACGCCTACAAGATCACGGCCAAGCCGCTGGACATGCGCAGCAGTCGCACGGCACTGTCAGGCGAGGTCAAGCACCATTACTTCTCGCGCATCGTGCTGCCGGCACTGGCCAACGGTGTCGCCGCCACCGGGCAACTGTTCGCACAGGCCGATCAAACGACCGTGGTCACGCCGCAAGGCGGCATCGTTGCAACGACGCCATCGACGCCCAGCGGCCGCAACATTGCCGGCACGATGGTTGGTGGGATCGGCCAGACAAGCAGCCAGGTCATCGGCCAGGAGGCCGCACAGATCCCCATCAAGGAGACGATCGTCCGCAAGGGCGAAATCATCGGCATCCAGTTCATCGGTTCCGTCGTGGCCTCCGACGATCTGGCGTTGAGCAAGACAGGGCAGGGCGCGGGGCAGGGCAAGTCCGGTGCCACCACGGCCACGCCCGAGCAGGGTGCGCCCGCCACCGGCCACGCTCCCACCACGACGACTGCAGAAGCGTCCGCTCCACACCTACCGGCTGGCATTCGGTACTACCCGCCCGCGGCGTCTGCCGCGCCGCTGCAGTGAGGCTCCGTATGACGCTGACCGCTCAACCCAAGCTTGCGGACGCCTCGGAGATGGAAACGCGGCGCCGCGCACTTTGGCGGACGCTGGACGAACGCAGCATCGCTCACTATCAGCGATGCCCCGCGGAGAAAGAGCTGTTCGATGCGGTACTCGTCCGTCGCGCCGCGATCGACCCGGAGTACGCAGCACGTCTCTATCGCGACTGGTCGCTAGGCAGTCGAGGCTACTCGCGGCTCCAGGCGGTGCTGCGGGAGCAGGGACTGTGTGACGGAGAGCAAGCCGTGCCCCCGGCTGGGTCTTTTGTCGGGCGTTAATTCCGTATAGTGTATACACCACGAACTTAGCCAGGCGCCTTTATGCCCGAGCAAAACGAACCGGTCGATGTCTTCAACTTCGATGCGGCACCTCCCAGCCACACGGCAACCGCAGCTGCTCCCGCAGAAGCGCCGCCGTCGATAAAGGCCGGGCCAAAGCCTGCCGTCCTTAAGCGGGAGGGCGGCATCAAGCAGTGGCACATCCTCGTTGGCGTGGGTGTCATCCTCGTTGGCGGCATAGTGTTGACGTCACTGCCGTCCGGCCACACCAGTTCTTCGGCGCCGAGTGGTGTGCTGCAGCCGCAGGCCGCTATGTCGTCGGCGGCGGAACGCGCCCCAAGCGGGAAGCTGTATCCGCAATCCGTCACCGCGTCGTCCCTGCCAGAGATAACCGATCCGCCCGCGGCTGCCCCGCCGGCGTCGGCGCCTAACGCACCGCAGCCATCAACAGCGACAGCGACTGTGGCTGCAACAAACCCAGCCACAGCGACCACGGCCGCGCCTCCGGCGATAGCACAAGCAGCGCCGCAAGCGAGCAACGCTGCGGCGCTGGCCGATCTGACGACGCAAGTCGGCGCGACGCAAATCTCCGTGCAGCAGTTGGCGGTGGAAGTCGCCAAGTTGACGAAGGCGCTCGACACCAAACCCGCGGCGGCGCGAAGCCGTGCCGCAGCACGGCCAGCCCAACACGCGGCGTCTCGCACGACACCGCGCAGCGAGGCCGTTATCCGCTCCCTGAGCGGCGTGCCGTACACGATCAACACGATTGGCCGTGGGTACGCCTGGCTGCAAGCCGGCGACCACGTGGAAATCGTGCAACCCGGCGACCGGATCGGCACTACGCGCGTACTGGCCGTCGACGCTCGCGAGCGTCGCGTGATTACCAGCGACGGCATCATCAAGTGATGGAACCGCAATGGATCTGGCGCAGGCACTGACCAATCTTGTCAACGGGCTTGTCCAGCCCGTTTGGCATTTCATCATGGTACTCGCCGGGTTTCTCGGCGTGTTCTATCTGCTGCGCATTCTGTGGAAAGTGGTGCAGGCCAACACCTTGCCTGGTCGTCCGGCCGTGAGCGGTGGCGAAGTGGCCATTTCGATCGTGATCGCGGCGATATTCGTGAACTATGGCATTGCGCTACAGCACGTGTCCGGCTCGCTCGGACTCGGTGCGATTTCCTACAGCGCGATCGACTATCCCGCAGCTCAACAATTCGGCCAGTTGGCGCCTGCCGTGAATGCCGTGTTCACGCTGGCCGCGCTGGGTGGCGGGTTCTACGCACTCAAGGGTCTGATGATGATTAACAGTGCCGCGACAGGCGCGGGTCACGCTGGCGAAGACTTGGGGTGGAAAGGATTGACGCACGTCCTCGCGGGGACGGCGCTAATCCAACTGGTGCATCTCATCGAGCTGCTGCGGCAGTCGACGGGGGGCTTGTGGTGAGTGTTTTCAATCAACGTAGGAGAACGGCTATGAAGGGTTTGATCGGGAAGGCGGTAGCCATCGGTGACCGCGTGAATGGCGCGCTGGTGTCGGCGCACTTCCGGATGGAAGAAACCATCCACGTGGCAGGGCTGAGCCCGCGCAAGGTGCGCATCGGAATGACGGTGGCGATGCTGCTGATGTGCTTCGCACCGACCGTGTTCGCACAGCAGTCCCTGGGCGATTCGTTCAACACGGCCGCACAGACGGTGGACGCCGGCAAGGTGCTGGCCGGCAAGATCATGGGTGCGGCCGCGGTCGTCGCCTTGCTGGTAGCCGGCATGATGATGAAGCGGCGCTCCAAGGAAGGTGAGGGTAGCCAGGTGAAGGTCGGGGCGATCTTCGGCGTGTTCTTGGCCGGCCTGATGTTGGCTGCGGGCGGTGCGCTGCTGTATCGCGCTGGTGCGTCGTTGGGCCTGCAGAGCTCGGACTACGGCCAGCTCCCCGGCGGCAACTGATCGCTTCGGATCATGTCCCCGTCTAATCCCGATTCAATCGCACCGGAACCCGGTCTGGGGGTCTGTTTCGAGACAGCGCCCCGCCGGGCGCTCGGGTTTTCCGCCCGTGCGGTGGTCGCCGGCCTTGGGCCGGCGGCGGCTTCGCAATGGGAGCCCGAGGATCCGCAGCTCCCTGAACTCGACTTTGTGGAAATGCGTTATTCGGTGCTGCGTCGTGACGGGCAGTGCGTGTATTGCGGATGGCGCACGTCGACGCTGGAACTGGATACGGTCACGGACAACCACGCCGACATCGCCCCCGATAGCCAGGTGGCCAGCGATCCCCTTTGCCACGGCTATCACCATCTGGCCGATCTCGGTGAAGGCAACGGGCGCATCGCCTACCTGCCCGAACTCGACGCCGGCGACGTCAACCATCTGCAACGGATGCTGATGATCGAGCTCTACGAGGGCGACGACGAAGGAAAGCGCGACGCGAAGGATCTACTGAATTGGCTGGGCTCGCATAGCAGCTACACCGCCGAAGCCTTCGGGACGGATCGCCCGGACGTGTTCGCTGCAGTGCTCAATCGCGTCGATCCGCAAGTGAAGCAGCGCCGCGATGCGGCCTTCGAGGGACTCGCGCTGGTCTACAACCCGCGCCTCATGCATCGCTTCGTGTCGGTCTGGAATGGCGAAGTGACAACCGGCGTGCCGCGTTCCCGCTGGCACGCTTTTTATCAGGACGCGATGCGTCTGACCGCTTAGGAAACCAAGGCATGGGCCTGCTGGAAAAGAGCATCGACGCTGTTGAGACCGTGATGGAGTTCGTCGGCCAGTACATGATTGGCCGCGACCTCGCGTCGTATTGTGACCTGGTCACGGCGGTCGGCCTCACGGACGATGATCTGCGCGAGTACCCGGATGTGCGCGATCCGCACATCCTGGTCACCAACCAGAACGCCATGCTGTCGGTGTTCGACGTGCAAGGAACATTCCGCCTGCTTTCCGATCACGAGTTCGAGACCATCATCGGTAATCTGCGGATGAAGCTCGGTAGCTACATGCGCAGCTACGGCCACAGTCTCTCGGTCTGCCTCGAACGCGATCCCGGCCGAGCGCATGACGAACTGATGCGCCTGGCCGAGCCGCAGATCAACACAGCCCGCCGCATCGGCATTGCCGCCGAAGACATCGTGCTCAGCCGCGTCGATCGGAATGCACCGCTGGTGGCGTGGGAACAGAACTTACTCATGATCTACACCCACATGGGGGCCATGTCGCCGGAAGAGCGTAAGCGCGTGCTGGCCGAGCGGGGCAAGGAGTCGATGGCCGCTAAGGTGCCGCACCTCAAGTATGGCCAGCACCCGGCAAGCGTGCTGGCCGCGCTCAAGTATCGTCACGACAGCTTCGTCGAACGTGTGCGTGAGGACTTCCTGAAATCCGGTCTGGACGGCGAGGGCGGCATCCTCGTTACTCGCCTGTCGGCACACGATGCCGCCCGTGTCGTGCGCATCCAGGTCGACCGCGAGCACACCTCGCAGAAGTGGCGACCGGTGCTGCCAGGCGACCGTGTGATCGCCCACGGCGCACCACACTCGGACGATTACTCCGACGTCGACTATCCGAAGCTCAACTACCAGATCGTCGCTCACGACGTGGAAACGCACGGCGAGTTCGTGAAGTCGGACAGTCTGTACCACGCCACGGTGAGTATGGAGCTCGGCCCGCAGGAGCCGCAGCCCTTCCAGGTGCTGCTGGACAAGCTGCAGCGCTCGATCCCGTGGCGCATCCGCTTCGATCTGGAGCCGGGTGGGCTGGACAAGGCCCGTGGCCGCCGTGCACTGCTGTCCTTCGTAGGTATGTTTCCCGGCAACGAGCTGATCCGCAACAGCTTCGAGGAGCTGGCACAGATTGATCGCGACGATCCGATCTGCACGTTGCGGGTGGTGGCGTCGACGTGGGGCGAGACCGAGGCGCTGGCCAAGGAACGCCGCGCAGCCTTGGAGAAGGCTATGCAGTCATGGGGGGTATGCCAGATGCGCACCTCACACGGCGACCCGATGCAGGCGCTGGCGTCAAGCATCGCGGGGTTCAGCGCTTCAAGCGTCGCCAACATGAATTTTCCGCCTCTGGTGGACGCGCTGACGCTCATGCCGTTCCAGCGACCGGCCACGCCGTGGGCCAAGAACGGCACGATGGTGCAACGCACGCTCGACGGAAAGATTTTCCCCGTGGGCCTGGCGACAAGCCTGCAGGACACCGACATTCGCGTGATCTCGGCGCCGCCTGGCTCGGGCAAGTCCGTGATGCTGAACTGCATGAACTTGGCCAGCACGCTCAAGGCCGGCGCACGGCGCCTGCCACTGATGACCATCATCGACGTGGGTTTCTCATCGACCGGCTACATCGAAATGCTGCGCGACGGGTTGCCTGACGAGCGAAAGAACGAGGCCGTCGCCATCCGGCTGACGAACGATCTGAAGTTCGCCGTTAACCCCTTCGACACCCAGCTCGGCGCGTTGGGGCCGACCCGCGCCGAAGCCGACTACCTGGTCGACTTCGTGGGCGGGCTGCTGATGAACCCACAGAAGCTGGAGCCGCCCTCGGCCGACAGCGGCCGTCTCGCGTCCATGCTGGTCAAGAGCGTCTACAAGCGCAAGATGAAGTCCGAGCCCGAGCGGTTCGAGTTCGGTGTTGAACCGACCGTGGACAGTGTTCTGGAAAGTAGTCGCCTCAAGGAGAAGCAGGGCGCCGAGTGGTGGGAGGAAGCCACTTGGCTCGAAGTCCGCGACCTGTTGTTTGCCAATGGGCATCGCAGTGCGTCGACACTGTGCCACTTCCGCGCCATGCCGACACTGCCCGACCTCAGCAGCAGCTTGCTGGACGCAGAGATCGCGCAGTTGTTCAAGACCGCCATGACCGACACCGGCGAGCCGATCCTGAACTACGCCCAGCGTGCATTCTCCGCCGCGGCGGAGCAGTACGCGATCTTCGCCGGCCGCACGCGCTTCGAGCTGTCCTCGGAAGCCCGTGTGGTAGCCCTCGATCTGCAATCGGTAATCGGTTCCTCGGCCACGAACGAAGGCAAGTTGCGCACGTCGATCATGTACCTGTTCGCGCGACATGTCGGCGCCCGCAACTACTTCCTCGACGAGGAAGAGTTGTTCGAGGTGTTGCCGAGATCAGGGATCTATGACGAGTACCACCGGCAGCGCCTGGCGGACATCAAGGACGAGCAAAAGACCGTCGTGTACGACGAGCTGCACAACATCGGCTACAAGCGGCCGACCCTGGGCGAATCGCCTGGCCTGACGATGGTTTCCGACCGCATGGTCAAGGATGGCCGCGAGAACCGTAAGTGGGGCGTCTCGATCGCCGGCTCGTCACAGTTCCTCGAAGACTATCCGGACTCGTTGCTCAACGCGGCGAGTTCGGTCTACGTGATGCGTGGCGGCAACTCGGCCGACGCGAAGATCCTGCGCGATCGCTGGAAGGTCTCGGAAGAGTGCATTCGCCGCCTGAACCGTGATGCGACCGGCCCCGGCCCGCAGGGCGGTAACTATCTCGCGCTGTTCCGGACCAAGGTCGGCACGATCACCCAAATGCTGACCAATACACCTGGCGCGCTGGAGCTGTGGGCGTTCTCGACCACCCCCAAGGACATGGCCCTCAGACGTCGACTGGCAAAGGCGCTGGGCATCGCGAAAGCGCGCACGTTGTTGGCCAAGCGCTTCAAGACCGGCTCGGCCGTGAGCGTCATCGAGGCGATGGAGCAGGACGCCAGCGCCGACACCGCCGAATCGGTGATCGACCGACTCGCCCGACAAATGTTGGAGGAATACCACGCCTCCATCCTGCACCCCGAGGACTGACCGCGATGAATCGCTCCCTGTTGCGTCTGTGTGCATTCCTGTTCGTCCTGGTCGGCTTGGGCGCCGCGCCTCGCGCGAACGCCAGCTGTCCGGAATGCGTGGTGGCGATCGAGCACATGAACGTCGCTGTCAATATGACGTTGAACACAATGCATACCGATCTTGCCCGTCTCCTGCAGGGCATCGGCCAGGCAGTCAACGCCAACGGCGCGAAGGTGGCCGCGCAGATCGAGGCGAACGGCAATGCCGACCGCTCGCTGGCCATTCGCCTGCACACGGATGACCGCGTAGCTCGGGCGGCGGAGAGTTTCGCAATTCCCGACAGCGTGTGCGCCAACTCGGCATCCGGTGGGATGCAGGAAGCGATGGCCACGGCTCGCGGCGGGGCAGGAGGGTTCCGCCGTGGCGGAGCTTCGGCCGGCAACGCCCTGATCGACAAGGCGGTGAACGATCCAGCCGTGGCACCAAGCGCCGACCAGCGACGTGCAACCGCGGTGCATGCCCAGTATTGCGATGCCGTGGACTACAAGGCATACGGTGGCACCAAGGCATGTCCGGCAGTCTCACCAATGCCCGGCGCTGACAAGCGTATGGATTCGCTGCTGGCAGGCGCCGGCGTCGATGGGAAAGCCCCCGATCTCACGTTCACTGCGCAGCAGACCGATGCCGCCCGGATGTACGTGCAGAACAGCGTCTACCGCTCGGTCAGCCGCGAGCTGAGCAAGGGCGAGGCGGCAACGCCGGCCGGCATCGAATACATCGGCCTGCGCACCCAGTACGACGCTCTCATGGATGCCGCGGCCGAGCCGCAGCGCACGGCGATTGCCAGCCGGCAGCCAGAACCGCAGACCAAGGCGTTGCTGCAGGACGCACTGCAGACGCCATCGGCGGCGAGCTACTACGACCAGACCGCATCGCCCGAAGGCAAGCGCCTGGGCTACATCAGCTACGCCGAGCTGGAGCAGTTCGAGGTCGGGCGCCGCTACGCCAATACCGACTACGAGACCGATTTGCAGTCCATGTCGGGCGACAACCTGATACGCGAGCAAATTCGCGTGTCAGCGCTGAACGCATGGCTGCTGCTGGAGATGAAAAACGAGATCCATCGCCAGACGATCATCCAAGGTCTGCTGCTGGCCAGCGAGGGACGGTCGGAGTACGCGCCGATCCTGCAAGCGAAGCTGCAGGAACTGAACCAGTCGATGGGGAGGACGCAGTGATGAATCCAGAGCGCAAGGAGACGTTGAAGAAGGTCGGTACCGGGGCGCGGATCCTGTTGTTTCCCGCGTGGGGGCCGATGCGCCGCACCGTCCGGTTGCTGAAGGACGAAGTCGGGCATATCAACGAGACCCGGCAGGAGCTCCACCGAGCCACCCGTGAGGCGGGCGAGGCGGTCAAAGCAGCGCTGCGCCGGGATCCCACCGATCCTTCGGTCGGTCAGCTCTCGTTCGACGAAATGATGAACCAGCGCAAGGAGGGGGCGCCGTCGTGGACGCAGCTTTATCTCTCTTTCCTGCGACGCAAGAGAGTCGCGCAGTGCATGTGCGTGTTCTTCGCCTTTATCGGCTTGTGGAGCCTCGTACACGGCCAGTGGCACGGCCTGCTGCCACTTCTGATTGGTGGCGGGTTCACGATGGAATACGCCTGGCTCACCGAATTTCGGCTTTGGCAGCTCCGGGGGCATCGTCTCTCGATCGACGAAAAAGGCGGTCTGGCCGACTTCTACCGTGACCCTGGGGCGTGGAAGGGCGCGTTTCGTCCCGAGGTCGGGTACGGCCTCGATGCCGCGCATCGCCTGTACCGGCGATGGTTGTGGCTCAAGCGCATCGGTCTGGTGGTGGCGATCATGGGAGTGCTGTCGTTCTTCGATCTCTTCTACTCGCGTAGCGAAGCTTCGGCGCCGAATGCGCTCGCCGTTGCTGCGCTGGGTTTGATCTGCGTGTTGTTGACCGAGCTGCGCCTAACGGCGCTGCGTTCGACCCTGCATCTTCCACGTCGAGCGTGGGTACTGCTGCGCATGGAACTGGGCGCTTGCTACGAGGAGGTGCAGCCATGAAACGGAAGCTTGCGCGATGGCTCCTCACACTTCAATTGATCTTGACCCTCATTCCCGCGCCGGTACGCGCACAGTCTGCACCGGGCGGAAGTGACATAGGCGCGATCGCGTCCGCAGCGAAGCGACCGGACGATCAGAGCCGCCAGGCGCTGGTGAGCATCTTTGGCCAGGTGGTAAACAATCCACTGGCCGTGAGCGATGGCGCAGGTGGCGGCGATACCATTCTGGCCGTCATTTTCCAGCGCACGAACATGGCGCTGCTGACAATTGCCGGCATCATCGCCGGATACGGCGTTTTCAAGAGCGTCGGCAAGACAGCGCATTCCGGTTCGGTGTTCGACCGGGCCGGCGGCGGCTATTGGGGGCCGCTTCGCATGGTGTGGGGTGTGAGCTCGCTGGTGCCAACCGCTAACGGGTGGTCGATGGCTCAGCTGGTTATGCTTTGGGCGGCCTCAATCATGGGTATCGGCACGGCGAACCTTGCCGTAGATGGGGCAGCACAAGCGCTCCAGAACGGCACTCCATTGGTGATGTCTCCCGTCATGCCGCAGAGCGCATCCGTTGCACGGCAGCTCTTCGAAGCGGATCTGTGCATGCACGGCATCAACTTCGGTCTGTCGGAAGCAAGCACCGCTGGGGGCCTTGTGGATCCTTCGGAATACGTCAGCCAGGTTGGCCTTCCTGACGGATCCGGGTTCATGCTCACCGACGCGTACCACACCTACTCGTGTGGTGGAGCGACCATTGACGCGTCTAAGCTGCATGCGCAGCCGGTATCCGACAGTTGGTTGAGCGGTACGTCCTTCGACGTGTCGCAGGTGTACCAGGCCCACAAGAATGCCTTGATTGCCATGCAGCAGGCGCTCGACCCGGCCGCAAAAGCGTATGTGCAGGCGATCATCCAACGCCAGCAAGGAGAGGCCGGTGCTATTCCGGATCCCGAGGTCGCAATTCAGTCAGCTGCCGCGAGTTACGAGAACACGGTTCAGGCGCAAGCGGGCGAGACGCAGGGAAATATGCGGGATCTGTCGAACAATCTCGTGCAGAACCTGCAGTCCAAGGGCTGGTGGATGCTAGGTTCCTGGTATCAGACCTTTGCGATGGCGAATACGAAGATGAGTGACGCTATATCCGCACAAGCGGTGATCCAGTCGCCGTCGCCCATCGGGGCGTCCGGGCCTTCCGGTGTGTGGATGGCAGCCCAGCAGGCTTTCGAGGCTCAGGAGGCCAATTCCACGGACGCGCAGACGATGGGACAGAACCCCTCGCCGAGCAAGCTCGCGAGCGGCTCCGGCAGCGCAACGGGCGTGATCCAGCGGATTTTCGGATCACCGGGACAACGGCTGATCAACGCAATCACCGGGATGTCCACAGGCGACCCGAGCAGTGCGCGCAATCAGGCCAACCCGCTTATCCGGCTGAAGAACATCGGCGACTACACGATGGGGGTCGCGGAAGCTGCCGTGGTCGCCGTGGTCGCCCTGAAAGCCGTTGAGAAAGCCGCCAGCGGCTGGTCCCTTCCCGGCATCGTGGCGAAAGTCGCGAACGCTGCGACCGGCATCAGGGATGCGCTTGCCGGAGCGCTGGATGCGCTTGGCCCCTACCTGACGATCCTGATCTGCACCCTGTTCCTGTTCGGCGTCACGCTCTCGATCTATATACCGATGGTGCCGTTCGTGATCTGGTTCGGCGCCGTCATCAACTGGCTGGTGGTCGTGGCCGAGGGTGTTGTTGCGGCACCGCTTCACGCGATCGCACACTTGTTGTCGGAAGGCGAAGGTGTCGGATCGCGGACGGTCCACGGCTATCTGTACATGATGAACGTGTGTATCCGTCCCTTCCTGATGGTGACCGGATTCTTCATTGGTGGCGGCGCCGTCGTCGTAGGCGGCACTTTTCTCATGGACGGTTTTGCCGTCGCCCTAGCGAACGCACAGTTCAATTCGATCACCGGCATATTCTCGGTGATCGGTTACTACTGGGTCTTTATTCAGCTCAGCCTGACCCTGGTGCACAGCTGCTTCAACCTGATCCTGCTGTTGCCGGATCGTGTGCCAATGATGATCGGTACCGCAGTGATGGCTACGCTCGGGAACGACGTGAACCAGCAAGCCCGCCACGGCTTCGATGCTGGCCGCGATCGCGCTGGTTCAACACACGACCGCGGTATGGACCGCATGAATCGAGGTGGTCCGAGCTTGCCTGGGGACGGAAACGGCATGAAGCCGGGCGACGCTACGTGAAGCGTCACCTGAGTTAGCTAGGGATTGTCCTCATCCGGCGACGCCGCTATCTGGTGCTGATAGTAGGCGTCGATCGGATCGTCCAGGATCTCCAGCTGGGCCTTGAGGTTTTGCGGATCGGGGTTAAGCCACAGATCAACGTACTTGGGCCGGATCGGAATGATGCAGCGGTTGTGCCCGGCGGCTAGCACTTCGGGTGGCGGGTCGCGCGTGATCGCGGCGAAGCCATAGAAGCCTGGTGCATCGCCTTCGGCATCGACCCATCGCCACAAGCATGCCAGCAGCATGTCTTGCGCTGGTTCGGGAGTGAATACGATCTCGATGTTCTGCTCCGTTTCCCCCGGCGCGAGCGCTCGCCGCTGGTTTTCGTGAAGGTACACGCTCTCGTAGAACCGCTTGGCCACCACCAGGCCATGCGTATGGCCGAATATCCCTCGCCATGCCGTGCGCAGGCTCGAAATCCGCGCGTTGTAGCAGCCATTTTTTTCCAGCTCATCCTTGAGCGTCCAGCCAAGCGGCCGTGCGCGGTAGCGCATGGGACGGATCACGCGTTCGCCAGTGACGGGATCGCGTACCAGCACTGGCACGTAGTGGCCTGGCCAGATCCGGCCCCACCCATCGCCCGGCGCGTGCTCGATCAGGGCGGTGATCTTCGCCTGCGCGGCCTCGATTTTGGCCGTGGCTATGCGTTTCTCGTTGGCCGCGGTTTTCGTCGGCTTGCTGGCCAGCTTGGCCTCGGCCTTGGCCAGGCGCACTGTCTGCTCCGCGATGGTCTGTTCGCATACCAGCGTGGCGGCGCGGTAGGCATCGAGTAGTGCCCGGTGTGCATCGCGCTCGCCGGGGGTGGCCGCTTGGGTGAACGCATCGCGCACCGCCCGTGGGATCACTTTGGCCACGGTGCCCAGCCGGCCCAGCGCCCCGAACAGCTCCACGAAGCTGCGCACGTCCAGCGTGCCGCCCATGCGCTCGTACTGGTGGAAGTCAGCCCAGACCTCGGCGGAATAGCACATTGCAGCTCCGTATCCTTTGTCGGTTGCTACGGTTCCGGCGCGTCGCTTCGGCCGCATTGAGAGCAGACCGCGCGGCGCGCGCCGATCGTCGCGCTTTCGATATGACCGCACTCCAGCTGTACATAGTCAACGTCAAACAGCCCGCGGCCGTGTTTCAGTACAGCAACGATGAGCCGCAACGGCCCGGTTTTCCGGTGGCGCCTACCTGGTCGATGGCCTGCATGCCTGCGGTTGCTTAGGGTTCCCATGGGGTCGTTCCTCTGGCTGGCTCACCCACAAGTGCGGCGGTGTGACAGCCGGCCAAGCAGGCGTCTTCGCAGCCAGTGAGACGGGCGGGGTGCTAGGCTATTTTCTGTCCCGATAATTCAACCCGACCCCGTGACCACGCACATCAGCCCACCCGCGCGCCCGCGCGGCCGTCCCGCCGGCGAACCCACCACGCGCGTCCGCGTGCCCGACAGCCAGCTACCCGCCGTTGTCGCATTCCTCGATGCGTACCGGCAGCCCACGCGCGCGCTCGCGCCTCGGCCGGTCAGTCTCACCCCATCGACCGTGGGCCTGATCGCCTTCACCAGCCGCGTCCGCGCAGGCTTTCCCAGCCCGGCAGACGACTACATCGAGGACGTGATCGACCTCAACCGGCACCTGATACGACCGGGGAACGAGGAAGCCACGTTCATCTTGCGCGTGGAGGGCTGGTCGATGATCTGCCTGGGCATCCACCACGGCGATGAAGTCGTGGTGGATCGCTCGCTCACGCCCAAGGAAGGCAGCACCGTCGTCGCGATCGTCAATGGCGAGCTGACGATTAAGACGCTGCGCTTCCGCGACGGCGTGCCGGTGCTGGTCGCCGCGAATCCCCACTTCGCAGACAAGACCTTTGCCGAAGGTGAGGAATTGCTGGTGTGGGGCGTGGTCACCTACGTGCTGCACAAGGTATGACCCGCCGCATCGCCCTGGCCGACGTTAACAACTTCTACTGCAGCTGCGAACGCGTGTTCCAGCCGCGCTACGAAGGCGTGCCCATCGTCGTCCTGTCGAACAACGACGGCTGCGTGGTCGCGCGCAGCGCCGAAGTGAAGGCGCTCGGCGTGACCATGGGCACGCCTTGGTTCCAGCTGCAGGATCTCGCCCGCGGGCACGGCATCGTGGCGTTCTCGTCGAACTACGTGTTGTACGGCGACATGTCGGCGCGCTGCATGCGCGTGCTTGGCCAGTTCGTGCCGCCGGAAGACCAGGAAATCTACTCGATCGACGAGAGCTTTCTGGACTTCACCGCGCAGCCGCACGTCGACCTGACCGCGACCGGCCAGGCGATGCGGCAGCGTGTGCGACAGTGGACGGGCTTGCCCATCTGCGTCGGCTATGGGCCGACGAAGACGCTGGCAAAGCTCGCCAACCAAGTCGCGAAGATGCGGCCCGGCTGGTCGGGCGTGTGCGACCTCACCGCGACGCCGCCCGCGGCGCTCGATGCGCTGCTGGCCACCATCGACGTCGGCGACGTGTGGGGCATCGGCGGGCGTTATGGGGCTCGTCTGGCAGAGCAGGGCATCACGTCGGCCGCCCAGCTGCGTGCGGCTGACCCGCGCCGGTTGCGCGAGCAGTTCGGCGTGGTGATGGAACGTACCGTGCGCGAGCTGCAGGGCGTCGCGTGCTTGGAGCTGGAGGACGTGCAACCCAAGCAGCAGTTGGTCGCGAGCCGCGCCTTCGGCGAGCCGGTGTTCACGCTCGACGGCCTGGCCGAGTCGATCCGCGACTACGTGCAGCGCGCGGTGCGCAAGCTGCGGCGGCAGGGCAGCGTCGCCGGCGCGGTCGGGCTCTGGTTCGAGACCAGCCGTTTCCGTGCTCAGGATGCGCAGTACGCGCCCACGGCCACGCTCACCTTGCCGGCACCGACCGATGACGTCGCCGCGATCACTCAGGTCGCCATCGCGATCCTCAAGCAACTGTTCCGGCCTGGCTATCGCTACGTGAAGTCGGGCGTGATCCTGCAGGATTTGCGCGACCACGACGTGCAGCAAGGCCAGCTGTTCGACACCGGCGTCCTCACCGTCGATGCGCGACGCGAAAACCTCCTGGCGATGCTCGATCGCGCGAACGGCCGCTGGGGCAACGGCACGATCGGGATTGGTTCGGCAGGCATCAAACGGCCGAGAGCCTGGGCGATGCAGCGCGGCAACCTCTCGCCGGCATACACCACGCGTTGGGACGAGTTGGCCAAGGTTCACTAGTACAGGCAGACGGGAGCGAGAAAGGGCGGAAGGATCTTCCGCTAATTGAATGCGGGCCGCGTAGCCGGCCTGCTATGGTTCACCGCCCCTGATTGGCACGCATCACCAGCGTGCCAGACACTTACATGCTGGCACGCTGGCTCAATGCCTGAGCGCGAATGTACGCGTCTCGCGCTTTCTCCACGGCCGCCGGAGCTTGCCGCGGATCTTGTCGCGCAATGCGGTACTGCCGAAACTTGCGGCCGGCTTCCGCGTTCAAACGCTCTTGCTCGACCTCGCCGTCCACCCCGAGGTTCAGGTCGACGTGGGCAAAACGCATCATGTCCATCGCATTCTCCAGAGGCTTCTGCCCTTCTTCACTCCTGCGCCCGAGTCTGCAGGTTATCCGCAGTTGGGTACGCCGCCCGGAACAGCACGACACCCACGGCCAGGTACACCGCCGCAAAGACGCCGGCATAGAGCGCCGACTCGTGGCCAGACGCCAGTCCAACCACCACGAAGAACGCGACCGGCAGGAAGAAGAGCAGCCAGCCGATGAAGACCATGCGGGAGAACTCCCGTACCAGACGCTTCGCCATAACAACACCCCCACCGACAGCAGTAGATTTCATTCCGCATCGTACATCTTTCACGGAAGAACGGAAGCCGACACCAGTATGAGCCGAGATGGTAGCGTTCATAAATCCTCCAAGGGGTTGCATTAAACCGAGAGCGAAAGCGCCAGCGACCCGGTAGGTCGCGGACAGCTTTCGAACGCCCACCCAGACGCCGAGCCGGTGCGCGGTGTCAAGAAGGGCGCCCAACGGGCGCAGTGGACGACCTGGCGCGGCCCGCAGCCGTAGGCGAGGACACGGGGTCGGGAACGGCTCTTGACACGAGAAGCGTGCCGGTGAGGCAGGGGAGGGGGAGCCGCTGCAGAATGCAGTGGGGGAGGGGGCGCAGCTCCGCCACCGGGGTCGACGTTGGGGCGCATCGCGCCGGACAGGGGGCAGCCGCCCCGCAACGCGCTGTGTATCTGTTCTCGATGCCTTTCGTTCTTCGCCCACCCGGCAAGGCGGCACGTGGGTTGTACGTGCCGCCGCGCTGCCCGCGATCCACCGATGCACGGGGCGAGACAGGGGATGCCTTGGCAGCATCCCCTGCGGCCGGTGTAGTGTGTGGAGCGACGGGTGTGGGCGGGGCGTCAGCGATGGAAGCCCGAAGAGACGAGACAGGCACCGCCTGACTCGATGCGGAGTACGGCGTAGCGCCGCCGGCCAAGCCGGCGGGACGCACCGATGGATAGCCACTATCCCTTTTGGGAGTTGGATGCGTTTGTACTCGATATGGTTTGCGCACTGGCCGCGTTGCTGCAGTTTTGTTCGGCGGAGAGGTGGTACTTCACCATACCCACGTCGTAGGGAGGATGCTCCGCGCAGTCTTTCAGCACGGCCTTGCGCTCGGTGTCGTGTTGTTGATACCACTGCACCGAATGCACTGAACCGCTACACCCAGCCACCATACCGGCGGCAAGGGAGGACAGCACGAAGGCTAGACGATTCTTCATCGATTTCCCTAGATCAATTGGCGTCCGCTATCGACGCGTGGAAGTTCTTCATCACGCACCTTGCAGCGGTCGCATCTGCTGAAAACCACGTCACCCCCAAAACTTGCGGGGCATCCTTGCGTCAAAGCTACCGCTGAGCGGCATGCTTCACCTGCAGAATCTCTACCGTTCGCGCTTCCCGCAGCACCCGATAGAACACGATGTAGTTGCGATGGACGACCAGCTCGCGCACATAGGACGGCAAGCCAGGTCGACCCGAGCGCCCCATCATCGGGTGCAGTGCGAGTGCGGCCGCCTTGTCCCGCAATTCCAGCACAAACTCCACGGCGAGAGCTGGGTTGTCTTGGGCGATGTAGTCAACAATGTCGTCCAGGGCAAGCTCGGCCATCGGTCGCCAGACGATGCCGTAAGGGATCTTCGCCGGCGACAAGGATCAGGCGCCGTCGTTCGCGGCCTGCTTCTCGACGAGCGCTGCCACCAACGCGAACAGCTCCTCGGACTGGCCGCCGTGGCTCTCGAACTCGTCCAGCAAGTCCGCGAAGTCATCGCGTCGAAATTGCTGCTCCTCGGCCTCGAAGCGGGCATCCTCCTGCGCATCCATGTCGATCGCGTTCATGCCGTGCGCCCGCTCGTACCACGCATCGGCATACTCGCGCTCGTCGCTACCGTTACTGCCGTAGCCGTCGGCACGCGGGCAGGCGGCCGAGTTGATGACACCGGCGAGGTCGCCCACGAAGCTGCGCAGGAGTCCCTCGGGTGTCATTTGCACCCGCTGGCACTCGCGCACGAACTCCGGCGGCACACGCAGCGTGACGGCCACGGTTTCATCGTGTACGAAGCGCCCGGACTCGCCGGGGATGATGCCGAACGGCGCGCGGAAGCCATACGGCTTGGCCTCGCAATACCAGCCAACTACGTCTTGCGCGCGGCCGTCGTCTGAATCGTCGCGGCGATTGCAGTCCAGCTCGGGCACGCGCCGCAAGCTCTGGTCGATGTAATCGCGGAAGTGGCACGCGCCAGCTGGCAGCTCGCGGTCGAAGGGGCGAGCGGCCACAACGTAGCCGAACCTCCCCACGTTGCGCCGGCTGTGTTCCTCGCTCCACGGCCCGCTACCGGGCAACTCGCGGGTGATGCCGGCGTGCTCGACGGTCAAAAGTTCATGACCAGCCGCGTCCGGCTGCACGGCGACTAGCCGGACATTGTGGACGGCGACAGGGAAGCCGGGTTGCGCGAGTGCTGCGAAGATATCGAAGGTCATGCGTGCTTCGCTCCTGTGGCTTTGTGGTGCGCGATGCGCGCTTCCATCCGGGTCATCACCGCGTCGTGTGGACGGCTCGGCCGCGGGTCGTTCAGGGATTGCTGGATCTCTGCGGCCACTTCCTTCGCATAGGCCGCTGCACGGTGCGCGGTGCGCATCGCTTCGGCGCGGCCACGCTGGCCGGCGGTGGCTTCCTTCTCGCCGGGGTTCCACTCGCTGGCGTCGAACTGGCCGATGGTGATGCCAACCTCGCGTAGTACGTTCAAGGCCGAGAGGGGATTGCCGAATCGGCGCGGCTCGTTGCTACGTGCCTTGGCCAGCAGCGCCGCGTCACCGCTGCGCGTGGCGATCTGCACCAGGAATGCACCGCCGTGCCCCTTGAGGGTCACGCCCTCGACGCCGCCGGCGTTGCTTGCGGCGCGAAGTTGTTCGATGGTCATGCACTGCATGGCAGCCTCCTCCAAGTACGGCAACATACAACCTTGACTGATTGTGCATGGTTTCTAGTAAACGTGCAAGCTCTTTCCAGTATACCGACAGCCGCCGCCAAGCGACGGCGGAAAGCTGGGCTCAGAACAGCGCCGTTTGGATCGGGGCGTCAGGGAACAGCTCTCGAACGTAGTCGGCGACGGTGCCGCTGGCCAGCTCGCCGAAGGGCACGAACAGCGACTGGTAGCCGGTTTCGGTGAAAGGCAGCGGAGTCCGGTCGATGCTGCGGATCTCGATGTGCGCGCAGTAGTCCGGGCCACGGAACGCCCGTGCCGACACCTCGATGTCGAACCCACGTACCTGCAGCCGTTGCCGCGACCACGCCGACAGCGTGAGTGTGTCGGCCGATGGCACGATGGCGTCGAACGCATCGGCCATGCATCGGAAGCCGAGCTCCGCATGGTGTGTCCGAGCCAGACGCTTGAGCTCCACCAGCGCCGCGGGTGCGTTGGTGGACGGGTGGGCTGTCGCAGCTTCCACGGCTTGGATAAAGAGCGGGGCCGCACGCTCGCGCAAGGATGCGAGAAGTTCCGAGTTGTCAGTTTTCAGGGTGGTGCTCATCGTGCGCTCCTTGGGGTTTCGTGGGCCGTAGGCCGGAAGCGATAGCGACCGGCAGGTCGCGTTACGCTTCTGGACGCCAGGCCAACCGCCGAAGGGCGGCGCAGCGTCAAGGAGGGCGCCGAAGGCGCAGGGAAGGCGGGAGCGGGATGGAGC
>Ga0134125_10000293_pt1 | contig 70422 bp, 59 predicted proteins | sample KB31751_FD_96464 | JGI IMG/M metagenome (GOLD analysis project Ga0134125, IMG submission 96464) | Terrestrial soil microbial communities with excess Nitrogen fertilizer from Kellogg Biological Station, Michigan, USA - KB3-175-1 | ecosystem: Environmental > Terrestrial > Soil > Unclassified ... | reverse complement strand
TTTCCAAGGCCGGGCCGGAAATGGGCACAACAATTCCCCTGGCGGCGACGGAACGCTCCGGCTTGGAAGATTCATTCATGAACAACGCTCAACCCTGCTTTGCCTGCTGGCTGGCCTCAGGAGGTTCGTACTCCGCTGACATGCCCATGGCCTCGCGGACTTCGTTCATGGTGCCTTCCGCAACCTTGCGGGCGCGGGCCGAGCCTGCCTCCAGAATATCCCAGGCGAGGCGCGGATTCTCCTCGTATTTTTTACGCCGTTCCTGCATGGGGTTCAGGATTTCCACCAGGTGGTCGGCGGCCCAACCTTTGCATTCGATGCATCCAATTCCGGCCGAACGGCAGCCCACATCCACCTTCACGATAGTTTCGCGGTCGCTGAAGATTTTGTGCAAGTCCCCAACAGGGCAGACGTCGGGATTTCCGGGGTCGCTGCGCCGGACGCGGGCCGGGTCGGTAACCATGGTCTTCAACTTCTGCCGCACGACCGGTTCAGGATCGGTGAGCAGGATGGTGTTTCCGTAGGATTTGGACATTTTGCGTCCGTCGGTTCCGGGCAGCTTGGCGGCCGGCGTGAGTAGAGGCTGCGGCTCCGGAAACACCGGCATGCCCTTGCGCTGGTAAAACAAGTTAAAGCGCCGCGCGATCTCTCGCGTCAATTCGACGTGGGGGACCTGATCTTCACCGACAGGAACAAAGTCGCCCTGGTAAATCAAAATGTCGGCGGATTGCAGCACCGGATAACCCAGAAATCCATAGGTACCGAGGTCTTTTTCGGTGATATTTTCGCGCTGCTCCTTGTAAGTGGGAACACGCTCCAGCCAGCCCAGCGGCGTAATCATCGAGAAGAGCAGATGCAACTCAGCGTGCTGCGGAACGTGCGACTGGATGAACATGGTGCATCGCTCCGGGTCGAGCCCGGCGGCGAGCCAATCCAAAAGGACTTCCAGAGAATTTTCTTTCACCTTTGAGGTGTCAGCATAGTCGGTCGTGAGCGCGTGCCAATCGGCAACAAAAAAGAAACACTCATACTGGTCCTGCATTCGGACCCAATTGTCGAGTGCCCCGACAAAATTTCCCAGATGAAGTTTGCCCGTGGAGCGCATTCCACTGAGCACACGTTTGCGATTGTTGAGACGAGGAGGCATTAGATTTTTACAGTCACCAAAATATATTGAAATACAAATAGAAACGGGTTCAATATCCGGTCCAGAATCCCTCCGCCTAAATAGACCAGGGCCAGCAGGGCAATCCAACCTACCATATCGTAAACACGAAGCGCCTGTTCGGGAAGCAGGTGGCGGATTACGTGGCTTCCGTCGAGAGGCGGAACGGGGATCAAGTTAAAAACCGCGAGAATTACGTTGATGATCAAAAATTGATACAGGAGCAGGCCGATCGGCACCAGAATCGAGCCCGACTCGGCATTTACGCCGCCGGTAACCATCCCTGAAACAACCTCGCCGCCGAAAGACGAACTCAATTTCAAAATAATCAGCAAGAAGGTGGCGCAGATGGCGACCAGAAAATTGCTGATAGGGCCGACGATGGAGGTAAGAATGTCGTCCCTGACCGGATTGCGCAAGTTCCTGGTGTCCACCGGGGTGGGCTTGGCCCATCCGAAAACAGGAAAATGCGTGAGCAAGCAGATCGCGGGAAAAATGATGGTCCCAAAAAGATCAATGTGCTTAATGGGATTCAGGGTGACGCGCCCCAGCATGCGCGCGGTGGGATCGCCGCAGCGGTTGGCCATCCACGCGTGGGCGGATTCATGGACGCTGATGGCGAACAGGAACGCGATCAGCTGAAAGGCAATAATTACGTAATTCAGGGGCATTAGGCTTTGGTTTCGATGGTATCACGCGCCAGCGGCGGGCCCGCACGGACTGGGGGCAGTTATACAATTGAGGTGGGTGGTAATCATGCGAAGACTGACATGTCAGATCCTCTTTACTTAAGTTTGTGGTTCCCGCGGCTGGAGTTTGAAGAATTGTTGCAGCATACCGTCGCGGTAATGCGGCAGTTCCCTTTTTCCCAGGAGCATGCTGGGATTACATATTTGTCGTTGCATGCGGTTTCATGGAACGAAGCCACGGTGTTTGAGCAGCGATTCCGGCCGGCGGTGGCTCCGGAAGAAGCAGTGGCGCTGGCGGCGGAGCAGTTGCATGAAGATTATGCCTACGTGTTTGAAGCCGGATGGGACTTATGGACTCCCGCCGAAAATGGCGCGCAGTGGACGTTGCAACCCGCCTCGGTAAGGTTTATTGCCCGCGGACCCGAGTTCGATGAAGCGTCCTATGAGCAAGAGGGCCACGTGGAAATTGATTTTGGCAGCGACGCGCCATTTTTACAGGAGCAGGTTAAATATAACGAGGACACGGAGTCCAAAATCCTGGCGAATGTACAGAAACTGGTGGAGTTTAGCGCGAAACTTGAGAAGAACTCCGGGGCAAGCGCGCGCTTGTTGTGGTCGGAATCGGAAGAGAATCTGGCGCAGAAGTTGATTGCGCGGTTGCAGAAGGTGCAGTAAATCAACCACAGAGGGCACGGAGAACACAGAGAACCATCTCTAGCTTACTCTGTGACTTCGTGCCCTCGGTAGTTAAGAAATCTACTTCGTTCGGCCTGCCTCCACTCCCAACTTATCCGCTGCTGCCGCCTGCGCCGCTGCTAAGCGAGCTGTCAGCACGCGGAACGGCGAACAGGAGACATAGTTCAGGCCAATCTGGTGGCAAAACTCCACCGACGAAGGTTCGCCGCCGTGTTCGCCGCAGATGCCGACCTTTAGGTCAGAGCGGGTTTTCCGGCCGCGTTCCGTCGCCATCTTTACAAGCTGGCCGACGCCTTCGCGATCCAGCACCGCAAACGGATCCTGCTTCAGAATTCCCTCGGCAAGATATGTTGGCAGCACCTTGTTGATGTCGTCACGCGAAAATCCGAACGTGGTCTGCGTGAGGTCGTTGGTCCCGAACGAGAAGAATTCTGCTTCCTGGGCGATTTCATTGGCTACAAGCGCGGCGCGCGGCAGCTCGATCATCGTCCCAACTTTGTAGTCAATCTTCTTCTCTTTTTCTTTTTCTTTGAATACTTCTTCGGCAACGCGCCGGATGATGGCTGCCTGATTAGCCATTTCCTTTACGGTGGCAGTCAACGGGACCATCACTTCGGGAGAAACCTTCCCTCCGTCTTTTGCCACTGCAAGCGCCGCTTCGAAAATTGCGCGGGCCTGCATCTCCGTGATTTCCGGATATGTGATGCCCAGGCGGCATCCGCGATGGCCGAGCATGGGGTTGAACTCATGCAGCTCTTCCACGCGACGCAGCAGCTTCCTTAATCCAGCGAGCTTGGGAGACTTGGGTTTGGTGGCTTCGAGTACAGCAATTTCCACCATCAAGTCTTCGCGGCGCGGCAGGAATTCATGCAATGGAGGATCCAACAAACGGATGGTGACCGGGAATCCATCCATGGCGCGGAAGACGCCGATGAAGTCTTTGCGCTGCAGCGGCAACAATTTCTTCAACGCGGCGCGGCGGTCTTTCTCCGTGCTGGCCAGAATCATGGCGCGCATGTGAGGAAGTTTTTCTTCGCCGAAGAACATGTGCTCGGTGCGGCAAAGCCCAATGCCTTCGGCCCCGAATGCGCGGGCCTGGATCGCATCGCGTGGAATGTCAGCATTGGCGCGGACTCCCAGCTTGCGGAACGGTTCCGACCAGCTCATCAGTTTCTGCAATTCCGGATCGTCCGGCGAAGCATCGAGCGTGCCGAGCTTGCCTTTGATTACGCGGCCGGTGGTGCCGTCGAGGGAAATCCAATCGCCGGCTTTGAAAACCTGCCCTTTTGCGTGCATTTCACGCTTCTTTTCATCCACGTGAATGTCGCCCGCGCCAGCGACGCAGCACTTGCCCATGCCGCGAGTGACGACGGCGGCGTGGCTTGTCATACCGCCGCGCGAGGTGAGAATGCCAGCCGCGACTTCCATGCCGTGAATGTCTTCTGGCGTGGTTTCAGCGCGAACGAGAATCACAGGGTTTTTCTTCGCGCCGTGTCCGGCTTTTTCGACAGCTTCGTCAGCGGAGAAAACGATTTGTCCAACGGCCGCGCCCGGAGAGGCGGGCAAACCGGTGGCGAGCACTTCGACTTTGGTTTTCTTTTCATCGAGGCGTGGAACCAGGAAGTCGTAAAGCTGATTGGGCTCGACGCGGAAGATCATCTCTTCCTTGGTGATCAAGCCCTCTTCCACCATCTGAATGCCGACGCGGACTGCAGCGCGGCCAGTACGCTTGCCGTTGCGGGTTTGCAGCATGTACAGCTTGCCGTCCTGGATGGTGAACTCGAAATCCTGCATGTCGCGGTAGTGCTTTTCCAGGCGCGTAGTGATGTCGCGGAGCTGGTCGTACACATGCGGCATGATTTTGTGCAGTTCAGAGATGTGCACAGGAGTGCGGATGCCGGCGACAACGTCCTCGCCCTGCGCGTTCATCAGAAACTCGCCGTAAAATTCTTTTTCGCCGGTGGCGGGATTGCGTGTGAAGCCTACGCCGGTGCCGCTGGTGTCGCCGAGGTTTCCGTAAACCATGGCTTGCACGTTGACGGCAGTGCCGAGCATGTCGTCAATGTTGTTGATTCGGCGGTAGTGCTTGGCGCGGTCGTTCTGCCAGGAGCGGAACACTGCGTCGCGGGACATGACGAGCTGTTCGTGCGGGTCCTGCGGAAACTCGCGCTTGGCGTGCTTCTTGACGACCTTCTTGTATTCCTCGATGACTTCTTTCAACGCCTTGGCATCGAGCTCTGTATCGAGCTTGGCTTTCTTCTGTTTCTTTTTGGCGTCGAACACTTCCTCAAATTCGCTCTTGGGGATTTCCAGGACAACGCTGCTGAACATCTGGATCAAGCGGCGATAGGAATCATAAGCAAAGCGCGGGTTATTGCTACGCTTGGCCAGCGATTCAACGCTCTTGTCGTTCAAACCGAGGTTCAGGATCGTATCCATCATGCCGGGCATGGAGAACTTTGCGCCGGATCGCACGCTGACGAGCAGCGGGTTTTCGCCTTCGCCCAACTTCTGTCCCTGTAAATTTTCGAGTTGTCGAAGAGCCTCATCCATTTGGCGATTGACTTCCTTGGAGACGTCACCGTGGCGCATGTATTCGCGACAGGCTTCGGTCTGGATGGTGAATCCGGGAGGCACCGGCAAGCCGGCACTGGTCATTTCGGCGAGGCCTGCACCTTTGCCGCCGAGAACATCCTTCATTTTTCCGTGGCCGTCGGCCTTGCCGCCGCCAAAGGAGTAAACGTACTTGGTTCCGCTCTTTTTGCTTTCCTGCACTTCAGTTTCAGGGAGTGTGCTCGTTGCCATATCCGTCCTTTATTTATTTTGAGGATTCTTTGGTGCCTTCGGTCACGATTTCAGAGAAATCGGCAATCGTGGAGAATTCCTTGAGCAGAGTTTGCAGCAAGGCCAGCCGATTCGCACGAATACTCTCGTCATCCACCATGACCATAACTTTGTCGAAAAATTTGTCCACCGGTTCGCGGGCGGTAGATAAAAGCAGAAGCGCCTCTTTGTATTCCTTCTTTTGGCGGTGCGCTTCAATTTTAGAAGAATTCTGCTGGAGATAGTCAGCGAGAAGCTTTTCCTCCTCCGCGATACCTGCGAGCAGCTCGAATTTCTGCCCGATGCGAAGCGTCTTCTCATCCGCCTGCTTCAGGATGTTTCTGATTCGCTTGGAGGCCGCCGCCACCGCCTGGAATTCCGGCACAGGCAGCACGTCGCTCACAGCTTTGGCGCGCGCAACGGCATCTACAACATCGTCCGAGCCTGCCGCCAGCACCGCATTGACCACGTCATAACGGAAGCCGAGCGCTTCGCGCAGATAAAATTCGAGCCGCTCGCGGAAGAACGCTTCCACGGATTTGAAGTACTCGGCGTTGGTGAATTTCTGTTCCGCCCCTGAGCCGGCGTACCCTGCGCGTGCGTCTTTCATTAACAGAGACAATTGCAGGGACAGCTTGTGTTCGGCGACCGTTTTAACAATTCCGTTTGCCTGGCGGCGCAGCGCAAACGGATCTTTCGATCCGCTGGGCACTAATCCCAAGGCAAACATTCCAGCGATGCTGTCGGCTTTATCTCCGATGGAAAGAACCGAGGCCTCAATGCTGCGAGGAACGGAATCTTCCATGGACTCGGGCTTGTAGTGGTCGTACACGGCCTCGGCGATGGCTAGGCGATTTGCTTCCGGAAGATCGGGGTCAAGCTCCTGCACTCGGGCGTAAAGACCGCCGACTACGCCCTGAAGCTCGGTGAACTCTTTTACCAGTTCCGTGGTCAAATCCGTTTTCGCAAGACACGCGGCCTTATGCACGATGCCGGGGCGAATGGCTCCGCCGTTCTGGCGAATGGTTTCGCTCAATCCGCTGCACAGATGCTGCACGCGAATGGTCTTGTCGTAATAACTGCCTAGATCTTTTTGGAAAGTCACGTTCTTGAGCAATTCCACGCGTTCACGCAACGGCCGCTTTTGGTCGGTCTGCCAGAAAAAGCGCGCGTCGTTGAAACGAGCACGCAACACACGCTCGTGCCCGTGGCGAATCATTCCCTTGGGATCGCCATCGGTATTAAGCACCGCAAGAAAGTTCGGCAGGAGCTTGCCTTGACCATCCTCGACGGCAAAGTACTTCTGGTGGTCGCGCATTACTGTAACCAGAATTTCTTCCGGCAATGACAAAAATTCCGGGTCGAATTCGCCGAGGACCACCGAAGGCCATTCTGTGAGGTTCACAACAGTGTCTAGCAGCGAATCATCGGGGCGGACGAAGCCATTCGCAAGCCTGGCGGTAAACTTGAGTTGCTCGGTGATGAGCATTTTGCGGGCGTCCTGCGCCATGACCTTCGCTTCGTAGAGCGAGTTGGAATAAGAATCGGGGCTGGCGATTTCGACGTTTTCATTTCCCAGTTGCCGATGGCCACGGGAAGTTTTCCCGGCGCGAAGTCCGGCGAACTCAAGGGAAACGACCTGGCCATCGAGCATGGCAACCAGCCAGCGGACGGGGCGCACAAAGCGCTCGCTCGGCTTTTGCCAATACATATTTTTTGGCCAGTAGAGTCCGGCAATCTCTTTTGGAAGAAATTCCGCGAGAACTTCGGCAGCTGGGCGTCCTTTTTTCGTGATCTTTGCGGAAAGGTATTCGCCCTTTGGTGTAGTGACTTTCTCCAGCTTTTCGACATCCACGCCAGCTTTTTTGGCGAAGGCGTGGGCCGCAGGAGTAGGCTTGCCGTCCTTGAAAGCGATCGCCACCGATGGCCCCGATGCTTGTTCGGTGACATCGGGCTGCGCGGAAGGAATGCCAGAGGCAATCAGCGCCAGCCGTCGTGGCGTGTTGAAACACTCAATGACGTTCGACGCCGGCAGGCGCTCGCGCGTCAACAGGTCGCCAAGCCGCTTTTGCAGCTCTGCTGCGGCGGGCTCAATCATCCGCGCGGGAATTTCTTCGGTTCCTATTTCGATCAGGAAATCAGGCATTGTGATAGAACTTTTCGGTGCAACTCACGAAACGGGTACAAACTCCTTCTTGCCTTGCTTCTTCTCAGCAGGGGCTTCTTTGTCTTCGGAAGCATTCTGCTGGTCCACCCATGCCTTGGCGATTCCCACGGCCAGAGCACGGACTCGGGCAATAACGCCCACCCGCTCTGTTACTGAGATTGCGCCTCGCGCGTCCAGAATATTGAACAAATGTGAGCACTTCAGGCAGAGGTCGTAAGCGCCCAACAGAGGAAATCTCTTCTTTTCGGCAACTGCTGCTTTACGGTTTTTACTCAATGCTAAGTATTTGTCGATCAGCGATTTGCACTCAGATTCGTAGAGCTCGAAGTGCTTCCAGGTCTTCTCGACATCCGCGTCTTCAAAGTTGTAAACCGAAAATTGCAATTCATCCGCAAGGCGCACATCGCCATACGTCACTTCGCGACCGCTCTCAGGATCGCGAGCCCAAACAATGTCGTAGATGCTGTTTACATCCTGTAAAAACGCGGCGATACGCTCCAGGCCATAGGTGAGCTCGGCGCAAATGGGATCTAGATCAACTCCGCCGCATTGCTGAAAGTAAGTGAACTGGGTAATCTCAAGCCCGTCGAGCATCACCTGCCAGCCGATACCCCATGCACCCAGCGTGGGCGACTCCCAATTGTCTTCTTCAAACTTGATATCGTGCTGGCGCAAGTCAATTCCGAGCGCGGCCAGAGATTCGAGATAAAGCTCCTGCACATTTTGCGGCGGCGGTTTCAGAATCACCTGAAGCTGCATGTGCTTGAACAGGCGATTCGGATTCTCGCCGTAGCGTCCATCGGCGGGGCGTCGCGAAGGCTGAACGTACGCAACCTTGTAGGGCTTCGGGCCAAGAACGCGCAGAAAAGTCTCGGGAGCCATAGTGCCCGCGCCCACTTCCACGTCATAGGGTTGCTGTAGCACGCATCCGCGCGCCGCCCAGAAGGATTGCAGGCGCAGGATAAGCTCCTGATACGTGGGCGAATTGGGCTTCAATGGATTCATACGCGGAGCAGCTGCCTCCTGCCAGGCGGAGGCGAATCGCAATCTGCTCTGAAGCTCAGGCAAGTAGCTGGAGGCTGTCTCAGAGTGCGATGGAAGCTCAGTGGGTCAATTTGTAATTGTAAAGGAAAGCGGTGCAAGCGTCAGCTAGCGCCCTGGTTCACAAGGAACCTACGTATAAAGTGACGGAGTCGGAAAAACATGCGAGCGGCATAAGCACAAAACATCGCCTCGTGTGGAGGCGGACATTCTTCGTTTTAGTTGCGGCCTCAATTGAGATGTTATTCACATGAAAATATGCTCATAACATGTCAAAGATGATCCAGCTCCGAAATGTTCCTGAGGGTTTGCATCGCGGACTGAAAGCACGTGCCGCCATGGCAGGTATGTCGCTTTCAGACTATCTTCTGATGAAAATCAAAGCGATTGCTGAATGCCCTACCTTGGGGGAGTTGCGCGAACGACTGCACAAACGAAAGTCGGTTGGAGAACTCGACACTGCAGGCTGGGTGCGAATGGAACGTGAAGCGCGGTGATCATACTGGATGCGTCTGCTGCGATTGACTGGCTACTGTAAACTGTTGCGGCGCAGCGAATTGGAAAGCGCATTTATTTACGTAACGAATCTCTACACGCTCCACATTTGCTGGATTTGGAAATAGCGCAAGTGCTGCGCCGACTGGTGCGGGAAAGCCTGATTTCATGGCACCGGGCTGGTCAAGCAATTGACGACTTGCAGGATATGCGCGTGGCCCGTTATCCGCACACGCTTTTGCTGGCACGAATTCGGCAACTGCGCCATAACTTGTCGACTTATGACGCAGCTTATGTCGCGCTTGCCGAGACTCTTCGTGCCATTTTGATCAGCCGTGAAGCGCGCTTGCTATCCGCACCCGGCCATAGCGCGCAAATCGAACTATTCTAGGCAGTTAATTCGTCCTATCAATGCTAATAACGTGCAGGCTTTCGGACTTAGCATCAAGAATGCCGGATACCTTCACTTTTTCAGCGGCGAATTTCTTCACTAAATCGTCGTTATCCAGCCGATAAACATTCTTTCCGGAAACTAACACAAAGCGGCCGCCCAGGTAGTCAACACAATAAATCGCGCACTCCGCCGGAGTATTGCCGTGGGAGCGGCTTTTGAGCATTTCCTGATGGGACCGGGTGAGCGAATGAACATTCATGGCGCACTGGCTGTCGGAGACCTCGCCTTCGTACGTTCGGATCGGATCATCTGATGCGTACATCACAATTGCCAGCGTGAAGATTGCAATTAAGCCAATACCAAAAATCCTTTTCATGAAACTCCTCTCTAAGGTGTGACAGTAAACTTCATATGCATGGATTCGTGATCGTCGCTGCAAATCACGGTACAAAGGACGACGTAGTCCCCGGGCTCGGCGGGGGCCGTAAGATGAAACTCCTGCGTGCCCGGCTTCAGCATCAGGTCCCAGCCCTCCACGTGCGAACGGTCTTTGGCGCGAAGCAGCGTGAAGCTGTGGATAGATCCATCCCGATTCATGCTTTTTGCCTTCTTCGCGGTGATGTGCAGCAAGATCTCCTCGCCCGCCTTAACTGTAATTCCTGCGTTCTTTTGACCGGCAATTCTGTAACTACTGTCTTTGTCCGCCAATACTTCAATAACGCGAGTTTCCGCTGTCAAAGGCAGGGAGACAAGTAACAAGCTGATTGCCGTGATTGCCAGAAATAACTGCTTGTATAGGGCCCTGGAATTTGTCATTGGGTCATGTAATACAGGATCGAACGCATGTCTTCATCGGTAATGGTGGCCCTGACGCGCATGTGGCGGACAATCGTTGCCATCATGCGGGGTGGAAACTTTTGCGGCGCTGCGTGGCACCGGCCGCAATTTGCACGGTACCTGCGCTCGCCCTCAATACGACGGTTCGCAGAATCAAGATCATTGGGAGCGGCCTCTGCGGCGACCGTGGAGACACCAGGTGAAGTCGCCGGCTTGGGAGCATCAGCGGCAGTCGCCCCAAGGGCCCAAACAAACGCTGCGATCCAGACGAACAGCAGGATTCTTATTCTCATTGTGCCCGTCCTAGTGGCATGACAAAGCGATACGCGATCCCCATCTCCCAGGTATTCCAGTCTTTCTTACCCCACCAGCGGCCGTAGCTGCCGGAAATTTTCAGCCCGTCACGAAGGTAGTAGTTCACGCCAAAATCGGGTTGTTGCACGTCGCCACCGGGCAAGTCGTATTCGTCGTCGCTGGTAGCAGTGCCTGTGTTTTCTCCGGTGAAGAATTGCTGCATACGGGCCACCAGCTCAGTGCGGCGCATGACGTGGTTCCAAAGCGGAACTTGGCTTAAGCGATATGCCGATTCAATCCAGTATCCGCTGCCGTCGTCAGACCGGGCGTATTCCGACCGGATATTCAGGGGGACCCTCGGCGGTTGCCAGGCAAGGTGAAATCCAAAGGAATTCTTGCGGTCTTCCTGAAGCGATTTCTGCCAGGAGACGCCCGCTTCCAGTCGCGGGCCGGGCAGGAAGAAACCGAAGCGCGCGCCAACATTGCGATCAGAATCGAGCTTGTCAATGGTGCTTAAGGTTGAGAAATAACCCGCGTAGTTCAAATTGACCTTGGAATTCAGGGAAAATCCGCCGCGCAGCATCAGGCCGTCGCTGGAGCCGGTTCCAATGGGAAAGATCAACGGTACCTGCTGCAAATCCCGAATCCAGATTGGGTAGAGCCGCTCGTTGTACATGCCAAAAGGCGTGAGAAAGCGGCCTACGGTTACCGTCAGGTAGGGATTTGCAATATAGTCCGCTTGCAGGTAATCGAGTTCTTTGCTGAACGCACCGTCAAATCCAGTGGCCCCTGCCGGTCGCTCGAATTCGCCCTCAAATTCGGCCCTGGATTCAACCAGCCAGTGGTCTCCCAAAGGAAGCAACAGGACGGGATTAATTTGCGGGACCATAGTCGTCTCGCCATTTTCCTGCGTCGTAATGAATCCTGCATTGCCCGTGAGCACCGGGACCGGGCGCTCTAGGTCAGTAGTCTGAGCGAATAGCGGAAGCGCAAACAGGCAGACGATTGAAACCCGGACATAGGTCGGCGAAATGGATCTGAAGACGCGTCTCAATTGATATAAACCAGGCCGTTTCATTACAGCCTGCCTTCTCGCTGCCCATATTGATTGCACCAATTTTGCTGCATGTGGATGGGCAGACGGAAGATAACCGAGGTAACGCAGGAATTGCCTATCTCGATTTTGGACACGTTTATCACTGCTCACAAAGAGCGCCGCGGCGCGTCCAAACCGTGTTCACCCGGAGGAACTATGCAAAACCAACGACGAGCGGCCCTGCGGGCCATCTTGGTCCTAGGCACAATCTGTGCCTTTTCAATCATCTCGACGCAAGCCCATGCAGCCGACAAAACGGCCGACTTGACACAGGAATTTCATCACACCTATCCGCTGAACGCGCAAGGCCAGGTCTCATTGGATAACATCAACGGCTCGGTCCATATTTCGTCCTGGGACCACAATGAAGTAAAAGTGGATGCGGTAAAGCATGCTGAAAATCAAGAGCGGCTCGACGAAGCCCGCATCCAGATTGATGCCAACAGCAATGAAATATCAATTCAGACTAAGTATCCCGAACACAACGATTACGGAAGAGGAATCAATCCAGCGTCGGTGGAATACACCTTGACGGTGCCGCGAAATGCTCGCCTGAACGAGATCAAGCTCATCAATGGTTCACTGGAGGTTAGCGGGATCAGCGGAGAAGTGCGTGCCTCCTGCATCAACGGCACTTTAAGCGCAAAAGACCTGACGGGGCCAATGAAGCTTTCCACCATAAACGGACCTGCAGAAGTGGAAATTGGTCATTCTGGAACGGATCAGGTCGAAATTTCCTCTGTAAATGGACCGGTGAAAGTAACTCTTCCTTCGAACGCCAAGGCGCGGATTGAAGCAAACAGCGTGGCGGGCAAGATCAGCAATGATTTTGGCTTGCGTGTTAACAATCACCGGTATGTAGGGCATGATTTGAACGGCGAATTGGGCGGCGGAGGCATGAGCGTCCATCTCCGCAACGTCAATGGACCAATCCAGATTCATCGTATTAATGATGGCCATGCTCTGGGGCCGTTGAAAGACTTCACTCAGCATCAAAAAGACGACGGCGAAATCTAGATCCCGCATTGAACACCACGCTCCGCAATCTTGCCCCGCGGCTTGAGTCCTCCTATTATCAAGTCGCGGGTGCTAAATGGCAGAAAGACCATCGAAATTGCCGGTCGCTGAAAAACCGATTGGCGCGGCGAGCGGAGTGAATCTGGAAAAAGATGGCCGCGCGCGATTCACCACAGTTTCGGGCGCTCCGGTGCGGCGCTTGTACACGCCTGCCGATCTTCCGGCGGATTGGAATTCTAAAACCTATTTAGGAAATCCGGGCGAGCCGCCGTTTACTCGCGGCATCCACGCCAATGGCTACCGCGGCAAGCTTTTCACCATGCGGCAGTTCTCAGGCTTCGCCTCGCCTGAAGAAACCAACCGGCGTTACCGCTACCTGCTGGAACAGGGCGGTGGCGGACTTTCTGTCGCTTTTGATCTGCCTACGCTGATGGGATATGACTCCGATCATCCTGCAAGCGAAGGCGAAGTTGGCAAATGTGGCGTGGCAATTGATTCGCTCGAAGACATGGAAGTATTGCTCTCCGGCATTGATCTCGAAAAAACGACGGTCTCGATGACCATTAACTCTCCCGCGTCGGTGCTGTGGGCGATGTATCTGGTGGTTGCGGAGAAACAGGGAGCGAACTGGCAAAAGATTTCAGGGACGCTTCAGAACGACATTCTGAAGGAGTACATCGCGCAGAAGGAATACATCTATCCACCTGCGCCTTCCATGCGGCTGGTCGTGGACACATTTGAATTCGGGTCAAAGTTCACGCCGCGCTTTAATACCATCTCGATCAGCGGTTATCACATACGGGAAGCGGGCTCGACGGCGCTGCAGGAATTGGCCTTCACACTGTACGATGGCGTTGAATACGTGGAATGGGCGCGAAAGCGCGGCCTGGACGTGGACGAATTTGGCCCACGACTCAGTTTCTTCTTCAATGCGCACAATGACTTTTTTGAGGAGATCGCCAAGTACAGGGCGGCGCGCAAAATTTGGTACCAGGTCATGAAAGACAGGTTTGGGGCGAAAAACCCGCGCACATGGCTCATGCGCTTTCATACGCAGACGGCGGGCGTTTCCCTTCCCGCGCAGCAGCCGATGAACAATATTTCCCGCGTGGCAATCCAGGCGCTGGCCGCAGTACTGGGAGGCACACAATCGCTTCATACAGATGCGTACGATGAAGCCCTGGCGCTGCCCACCGAAGACGCCGCGCGCATTGCTCTGCGCACGCAGCAAATCATCGCGCATGAATCCGGAGTAACGCAGACGGTGGACCCGTTCGGCGGGTCATATTTTCTTGAAACCTTAACGCTCGCCATGGAAAAAGGCGCATTCGACTATTTCGGCAAGCTCGACGCCATGGGCGGAATGGTGAAGGCCATTGAACGCGGCTATCCGCAAAAAGAGATTGCGGAAGCTTCATACCAATACCAACGCGCGGTGGAGGCGAAGGAAAAAGTCGTTGTTGGAGTGAACGAATTCACTGTCGAGGAAGAAACTCCATCCACTCTTTATATTGACGAAAGTGTGGCCGCGAGCCAATCGGCCAAGCTCAAAGCGTTACGCTCGCGTCGCTCGAATGACGAAGTCGCGCGCTGCTTGAGTGCATTGAAGAAGGCCGCCGCACAAGAGCCCAAGCCGGAGGCCAACGGCGTATCGCCCGCCAATACCGTGCCCTACATCATTAACGCGGTTCGCGCCTATGCGACGGTCGGCGAGATTTGCGGAGCGCTCCGTGAGGTATATGGGACGTACACGGAAGCTGGGCTGGCATGATACACCGTGGTATATTGGTATAGAGGTAAGTTTAATGCCAAGAGTTTTTAGCGGACAAGTCCATGTGAGAATTGCTCCCCAGGTACACCAGGAAATCGCCCAGGAAGCATTCGATAAGGGAACTTCGATCAGCGGGATTTTTTCTCAAGCGCTCATTGTTCGCCGCGCGCTCAAAAGCATTGACCCATGGAAAGCAATCGAGGAAGTTCAGGTTGCAAATCGGGGTGTTTCTAAAGAAGAACTCGACAGCGTCGTCGCGAAATCCGTGAAAGCGATTAGATCCCGCCGTGGATAGTGCGCAGCCGCGCCTGGTAGTTGACACAAATGTTTTTGTCAGCGGACTGATCTCTGGATCGGGATCTCCTGCGCAAATTCTTCGCGCAATTCGCGACACGAAAGTTGTTCATTTGGTTTCAGATCCAATCGTAGAAGAATATCTTCGCGTACTCGACTATCCGCGCATTCGCAAATTCAAACAGATCACCGATGACTTTGTTGCCAAAATCGCAGCGTATCTGGTTTATCAGACAGAACGCGTAGAACTCGTTTCTACAATCAGATTGAGTGCTGATCCCGACGATAACGTATTTCTGGAAACAGCAGTGGATGGCGATGCTACTTTCCTTGTGACTAACGATAAGGCAGATCTACTTTCATTGAAAATGGTGGAAGGCATTCCAATTATCTCAGCCAGCCAGGTGGTCGAACGGCTTTCACTTTGAACACAACATTTAGGAGCAAACCTTAGTACCGTCTTTGTTGATCTTTTCTCCTGTTAATCTAGTAAGTCAATCTTAATTCCGCATGAGCAAATACATACTCATTAATCTATCCGGCGGCGACAAGCCTGGGCAGACCAGTTCCCTCGCGAATATCCTTGCTACCTACGATGTGCGCATCCTGGACATTGGACAGGCGGTCGTGCATGAAACGCTGGCCCTGGCCATCCTGATTGAAATCCCCGCTGGAAAAGAATTCACGCCGCTCAAAAAGGAACTCATCGTTCAGGCGCACGAACTTGATCTACAGGTGAAATTTACGCCCATCAATCAAGAGGCATTCGACCATTGGGTGGGAACCCAGGGTAAGCACCGGTTCATCATCTCGGTGTTGGGCCGCGTGATAACTGCGGAACAACTGGCGCGTGTGAGCGCTGCGATTTCTGACAACGCCCTGAATATTGATCGCATTGAACGGCTCTCGGGGCGGCTATCACTTACTGGCAATAATCCCAACACCAATGCCTGCATTGAACTGGAAATCAGCGGCGAAACCGATTCTTCGGCCACACTGCGCGCCGATCTCATGGCCCTGACGCAGACATTCAACATTGATATCGCTTTCCAACGCGAGAGCATTCACCGGCGCAACCGCCGTCTGTTCGCCTTCGACATGGATTCCACTCTCATCCAGGGCGAGGTGATTGACGAACTTGCCAAGCTGAAGGGCGTAGGAGAGGAAGTTGCGCAGATCACCGCTGCAGCCATGCGCGGCGAACTCGACTTCAAACAAAGCTTCACCAAAAGGCTTTCGCTTCTGGGCGGCCTCGCCGAAGGAGAACTTGAAAAGCTTCTGCAAACCATCCCGCTCGCGGATGGCGCGGAGCGCCTGATTTCCGCGCTCAACCTACTGGGATATAAAACTGCCATCCTTTCCGGCGGATTCACCTTCTTCGGCGAGTACTTGCAGCACAAACTTGGGATTGATTACGTTTTTGCCAACGAACTGGAAATCGCCGGCGGTGCGGTCACAGGCAAGGTGCGCGGCGAGATCGTAGACGGCAAGCGGAAAGCAGACCTTCTGCGGGAAATCGCGGAGAAAGAAAACATTTCTCTCGATCAAGTGGTAGCGATTGGCGACGGCGCTAACGACCTTCCCATGCTGAGCATTGCAGGCATGGGCATTGCTTTTCACGCGAAACCCTTAGTACGTAAAAGCGCAAACCATTCCTTGTCCTTCTTAGGGCTGGATAGTTTGCTCTATTTGATCGGCGTGCGTGATCGCGATCTTCATGCGATTGCCGGGGCAGAAGTGAAACAGGGTTAAGCGACCCGAGCGTAAATTTCGTCCCACTTGTGATGCTGCGCAGAGTCAGGCCCACGGCTACCTTTGAAGCGTCGCTCTTCCACGTGAACATCCGACATGCGGTCCACGTCAATCCATCGCCACGCGGGCAATGCTCCAGTATTGCTCTCTCCAGCGATCTGGTATGAGAGCAAACGCACCTTTCCGTTCTGCACGCCGTAGTCATGCGGTTCCACAAGACGCGCTTTGCCTGCGTAGAGGAAACGCAGCAGGCGCTTTTCGCGGATCGCCTGGCGAATCAGTCGGTCCATTTGTGAATCAATTACGAACATATTTTTGCCCACTTATCTTAATTGTGCACTGGGCTGGGTGAAGGCTACGCTGGCAAACCGCTAGAACAACCTACTTCCTGATCTGTCCCGTTCCTACTACTTCGTACTTAGTCGAAGTCAATTCCTCCAGCGCGAAGGGTCCGCGGCAGTGGAGCTTCTGCGTGCTGATGCCCATCTCCGCTCCAAAGCCGAACTCTGCGCCGTCGGTAAATCGCGTGGAAGCGTTCCAGTACACCGCCGCCGAATCCACTAAACGAAGAAAGCGCCTGGCATTTTCTTCAACGCGCGTGACGATAGAATCCGAATGTTTCGTGGAATATTGATTGATATGCCGGATCGCCTCGTCTACATCGGCAACCACATGCACCGCCATGCAGAGCCTCAAATACTCCTCGCCCCAGTCCTGTTCGGTTGCCGCGGCAACCGCCTGACCAGAAGCAAGCTTTCGGCTCTCCGCATCCCCGCGAACTTCGACACCGGCGTCAATCAGCTTTTTCACGATGCGAGGTACATATGCCGCGGCGATGCTTTTGTGGACCAATAATTTTTCCGCAGCGTTGCAGACTGAAGGCCGTTGCGTCTTGGCGTTGATCACAATCGAATCCGCCATTGCCAACTCAGCCGACTCATCCACGAACACGTGGCAGTTCCCCGCCCCCGTCTCAATCACCGGGACGATGGAATTCTCCACCACGAACGAGATCAGGCCCTCGCCCCCTCGCGGAACAATCACATCCACCAGCCCTCGGGCCTTAATAAGTTCGCCGACGGATTCGCGGGTCGTTGAATCCAACAGCTCAATCGCGCCATCGGGAACGCCCTTGACGCTATTCAGAATTTCCACTAGGCGCTGGTTGCTGTGGATGGCCTCTTTACCGCCGCGTAATACGATCGCATTGCCAGTCTTGAGCGTCAGCGTAACGGTATCCACGGTGACGTTGGGCCGTGATTCGTAGATAATCCCCACAACGCCCAGCGGCACGCGCACCTTGCGAACGCGCAGCCCGTTCGGCAGCGTCCGTTCTGAAACTGTCTCATCCACCGGGTCAGCCAGTGCCGCGACATCGCGCACACCTTTTGCCATCTCAGCAACGCGTTTAGGGTTCAGCGTCAACCGCTCCCGCATCGCGCCTTCCAGTCCGGAAAGCTGTAAATCTTTTTCGTTCGCCTGCAGAATACTGGCCGCATTGGCTTCAATAGCGTCGGCGATGGCCAACAACAAGGAGTTTTTCTGGTCGGTCGAAAACTGTGCAAGTTCCGCCGCAGCCTTGCGCGCGCACAAAAGCTTTTCGCGCGTTGTCAGTTGCGTAATCTCAGAGGTCGCCATATCAGCGCTTCCCATTCTTTGGCGGAAAGTACGTTCCTATTTTACGTTCCATTCCTGATGGAATCGCCGAAGGATGCCGGCCATTCACAATTGCCACATGCACCCCGGATTCGCTCGCCGCCTTCGCAGCACGAAGTTTGGAGCGCATGCCCCCCCGGCCTAAATTGGATTTTCCTTCGCACAACGCTTCCATCTCCGCCGTCAGCTTGCGGATGGTGCGCACAATTTTGGGACGCTTGCCGTTGGGTACATAAAATCCGTCCACATCCGTAAGCAAAAGCAGCCAATCCGCATTCACCGCGGTCGCCAGCAGGCCGCTAAGTTCGTCGTTGTCGCCAAACGCGCCGACCAACTCGCGTACGGAAACGCTGTCATTTTCATTGATGACCGGAACAACGCCCAGCTTCAAAAGTTCATTCAGCGCGTTCTGCAGGTTCTTGTAGCGGACCGGCGAAATAAAGTCGTCGTTTGAAAGCAAAAGCTGCGCCACTACTTTTTTGCCGAAGAACAGCTGCTCGTAAGTGTGCATCAGCAGACTCTGGCCAACGGCCGCGCAGGCCTGCATCTGGGGCACGCTCGAGGGCCGTTCCTTCAGGCCAAGGTGCAACATCCCGGAAGCAATCGCGCCGGAACTGACAATCAGATATTCGTGCCGGGAAAGGTCTAACTGGTCCACGAGCGCACGCATTCGCACAGTGTCTATCCGCCCACCGGGAGCAATCAAACTGGTGCCGACCTTGATGACCAAACGCATAAGTTGAGTCTCTAATGTAACAATTACTCCTCGCAACTGCACCTCGGGGAGGACAAAGCCGACCGGCAAGCTACGAATGTTACTAAGAATAAGATTCAGAGCTGAAATTGCTTGTGTTTTCTTCCTAATCGCGATAAACAGATGCAGCACATGTCTTCCCGCTGCCGTTACCTGCTCTTAACTCTGACTTTTATACTCTGCGGCTCGGCAATGTGGGGCCAGCAAAACCAACCAAACTCTGCACTGGATACTTCTCGCGAGGCCTACATTGTAGAACAAGAGGGTACCGCCATCGTTTTTGCAAACGACGGCACCGGAACCCGCGAACAATCGGCCCGCATTCACATCTTGTCAGACACCGGGATCCAGCAGTTTGGGATCATTACGCTGCAATATCAGAGTTCGATCGAGTCGCTGGAACCTGACTATGTCCGGGTGCATAAACCCGATGGCAGCGTGGTTCCCACCCCGCTCGACAATATCCAGGACATGCCATCGGCGATCACCCAGCAAGCGCCATTCTATAGCGATTTGCGCGAGAAACATATCGCCGTAAAAGGGCTTTCCGTCGGAGACACATTGGAGTTCAAAGCACATTGGACAATAACGAAGCCACTTGCGCTCGGTCAGTTCTGGTACGACTACAACTTCGACCACGACAATATCGAACTTAAGGAACAATTGAGCATCAGCGTCCCGGCTGGAAGGGCCGTTAAATGGCAAAGCCGCAGCCTAAAACCTACGATCGAGCAAAAAGAAGGCCGCCAAATTTTCACCTGGACGAGCACCAACCTCACGAGAAAGTCCGCAACCGCTGAAGACGTGGAACAAGACAAGCAGAGATATCAAAGTGCACGCGGGCAGCTAGACCCGCCAGACGTTGAGTTTTCGAGCTTTCAAAGCTGGGAGGAAGTGGGCCGCTGGTATGGTGCGCTCCAGGCCGACCGTGTCCAGCCCGGACCTGAAATCAAAGCAAAGGCCGCCGAACTAACCAAAGGACTTACAACCGACGACGCAAAAATCCGCGCAATTTATACTTTCGTGAGCGAACAGTTTCACTACATCGGAATTGCGTTCGGCATTGGACGCTATCAGCCGCATTCGGCCACCGAAGTCTTGAGCAATCAATATGGCGATTGCAAGGACAAACATACTTTGCTCGCGTCGTTGCTGCAGGCCTCGGGAATCACGGCATTCCCTGCCCTCATTAACACCTCTCACAGCACAGATCTGGATATACCAACCCCGCTGCAATTCGATCATGTGATCAGTGCCATCCCGCAAGGAGATGGATATCTGTGGTTGGATACCACCACGGAAATTGCGCCTCCCGGAATGCTTGTTCCCGTCTTGCGTGACAAGTTGGCGCTTGTGATTACGCCCGAAAAGGCCCCACACTTTGTCCGAACGCCTCTTGAATCCCCTACGGCGAGTACTGTGAGTTCCAGCGTGGACGGCAAACTTAGCGATGCCGGCGTCCTTGATGCCGCATTCGAGGAAGCTGTTCAGGGTGACAACGAACTGATTCTGCGATCCGTATTCCGCAGAGTTTCCGAAGCGCAATGGAACCAGTTGGTACAAAACATTTCGTATGAGCTGGGATTCGGGGGGACGGTCAGCGATGTCAGCGCAACCCAGCCCGACGCGATTGGTGTGCCTTTCGACCTAAAATACCAATACCACCGCACGGACTATTCAGATTGGGGGCACCACCAGATCACGCTTCCCTTTCTCCCGCTCACTCTGCCGCGACTCAGGGCAAACCAAACTGAATTGGCGGCTCCAGTCTGGCTCGGGTTCACTCATGATGCAAAGTGCAAAGTGTCCCTCTCTATTCCGCAAAACTATGCGGTCCAACTACCGCCGAATGTGGGACTTAAATTCGATTTCGCCGAATACTCCTCCACATATTCGGTCAAGGACCATGTGATCACCGGCGAACGACATCTCATCATCAAGAAACACGAGGTTCCGATTACTGAATTTCAGGAATACAAATCATTCCTCAAGGCAATTGACGACGATTGGAGCAAGTATATTGTGTTTACTTCTTCCGGCGTCACAGCAACAATTCCCACCAATCCAATGGTTTCAATCTTTCAACAAGTTCAGGCCTTACCCAACAGTCAGAATGCTGATGCGCTGGCAGCGGAACAACGGTCCACTAATGCCCTGCGTGCGCATGACACGGCGGGTTTTGAGGTGGGGCTTAAAGATGCAGTGGCGGCCGATCCAAAATTCGCTCGCGCCTGGATTAGCTTGGGCGAGTTATATCTGGGTACCGGAAGGCAGGAAGAAGGACTTGATGCCTTGCGAAAAGCGGTCGAGGTTTCGCCGGAATCCCCCATTGTTTATAAAATGCTGGCTTTCAGCCTCATGCAAGCGAAAAAGAACGACGAGGCGATAAAAACCTGGCAGCATCTACAAACACTCACGCCCGACGATCAAGACATTCCGGATAATCTTGTCAATATCTACATGCAGCAGAAGGATTACAACGACGCAATAGCACTGCTCGAAGCATCGGTGAAAAAGCAGCCGGATGATATTCGTCACCTGATGCAGCTGGGGTTTGGGTATTTGAAAGTTGGTAACACAGAAAAGGGTCTCGCTTCTTTTCAATCTGTTTTGAAATTGAAGTCAGATTCCGTAACAGAAAACGACGTCGCTTATCAGCTGGCCGATGCGAATTTGTCTCTTCCCCAGGCGCTGGAATACTCTCAGAAATCAGTTCAGGAGGAAGAACAGGCTTCCTTAAAGGTCCAACTTGAACATTTACAAGCTGAGGATCTTTCGCATACCCAGAAACTGGGGAGTTTCTGGGACACCCTCGGTTGGATTTATTTCCGCATGGACAAGATGGAAAGAGCTGAGAGTTATGTCCATGCTGCCTTCGATCTCTCGCAATCCCCGGTCGTCGCAGACCACCTGGGACAAATCTATGAGCGGGAGCATAAAATCACTTCGGCGATCAGGATGTATCGTATTGGGCTATTGCTGGCAAACGGCAGCGACGATGAATTGCAGAAACGACTGGACCATCTCACTCACACCCACGATGCGCCGTACGCCCCAACCGGTCCTTATCACATAAGAATCGACAAGTATGGCTTGAGAAATTCTTTAAATGACTCGTGGACCGTTAACCTTCCCCGAATAACTACTGCCGAGGTTAATGCCGATTTTTTTGTGTTGCTCGGGCCGGGAGCGAAAGTGGAGGCTGTGCATTTTGTCAGCGGATCAGAAAAGCTACGGTCTGCGGATAAGACTTTATCAGCGGCAAAATTCGAAGCAGTTTTCCCCGCTGACAGTAATGCCCGAATTCTTCGCCGGGGAATTTTGGCCTGCTATAAAGACACTGGCTGTTCGTTTACCGAACTACCACCTGCGCAAGTACACTCGGTAAATTGAGCACAAGCGATAACTCTCAGATGAGCACCCGGCAAACAACCATCGGCGTTTTCGATTCCGGCATGGGCGGATTGACCGTGCTCAAGTCGCTCTTGCAATTGGTACCGAACGCCAATTACCTCTACTTCGGCGACACGGCGCGCCTTCCCTACGGATCAAAATCCGCGGAAACAGTTGCCAAGTACGCCTTGGGCGCAACCGACTTTCTGGAAAAGCAGGGCGCGAACCTGCTGGTAATCGCCTGCAACACAGCCACCGCACTTGCCTTCGACAAAATCGCTCAAGCTGCACATGTTCCGGTGGTGGGCGTTGTGGAACCAGGCGCCGAGCATGCCGCCTCGGCCAGCAAAAAACGCAAAGTGGTCGTGATCGGCACCGAAGCCACCGTTAATAGCCACGCCTACCGTAAAGCTCTGGAAGCGCGCGGCGTGCAGGCGCGAGAGAAGGCTTGCCCGCTATTTGTTCCTTTAGTTGAAGAAGGATGGGCGGATCACTCCGTGACCGAACAAGTGGCGCGCATTTATCTCTACGAAGCCTTCCGCGACGGGTTTGAATCCGCCGACGTGCTGGTGCTGGGATGCACGCATTACCCCCTCATAAAATCAGTACTCGACCGAACGACCCTGCCGGGAGTGCAAATCGTGGACTCCGCTGAATCCACCGCGCGGGTCGTGGCAGAGAAGCTGGGAATGGAAACCTTGGACATCGCGGCCAGCCGCTCAAAGGCCGAAACTCCAACCCTGAAATTTTTCGCCACCGATTCCGTCGAAAAATTCCGACGCCTGGGCGCAAAATTCCTGGGCCGCCCCATTGATTATGTTCAGCACGTGGACCTGAAGGAATAAGAACACTCAGACGGCAATTCAAAGCGAGCCAAGCCAATAAAAAAGCCGCCATCACAGGCGGCCTTTTCACGCTTCATAAAGCTAGCCAAATCAGTACAAGTGGAATTCCACCTGAACGGTAACCGCAACCGCAACCGGACGTCCGTCCTTCATGGCTGGCTGGAAGGTCCATCCCTTTACCGCTTCAATGGCTTTTTCATCCAGTCCCAAACCAAGCGTACGAGCCACGTGGATGTTGCTCGTTCGTCCATCGGGCCCGACGATCAGGTTCAGAACGCAGGTTCCCTGATACTTCGCCTTGCGGGCTTCCTCTGAGTATTCAGGATCAGGAGTAGAAAGAGGCTTTGGAGCCGAAACGCCCCCGCCCACGCGGAAGACTCCGCCGCCAGTTCCGCCTCCATGCCCAGGACCAAACCCGGGGCCTTCGCCCACGCCTACACCACCGCCCGCGCCACTGCCAATGCCGCCACTAGCTCCAACGCCATTGGAGGGCGGGCCGGAAGGGATTGCCGCCATCGGATTGCCCAGGTTCGGCATGTTGTTCATGGAGATCTTTACCTGCGGAGGCACGACCACCGTAGGCGCGACAGGCAGCTTAGGATTCGAGTTCCGCACCACCATCATGGGTGGCGTCACCTGCTCCATATCAAGCTTAGGCAACTTGCCTTTGGGTGCCTGGAATTTATCGCGATCCCCACCGCCTCCGCCACCACCCACCTGAGTCTTGGACGGCTTGAGAACCGGGGTGTCGCTAACGGTGTAGGTAACAATTTCATCCGGCTTCGCAATCGTTTTCACGATGCGGCGGCCAAGAATGGTGACGACAATAATCGCCGTGATGAGGATGATATGGGCGATGGTCGAGCCGACCATCCCATTCTTCTTATTGTCGTAAAAGCCCCAAATATCGCGCACCGGGACCGGCTTCGAAGTCAGTACGAGCGGGGGCAACTTCTTGGGGAAGAAGAAGTCATCAAGGTTCCGGAACAAAGACTTCAGAATTGACTGTTCTGAATCCTTGGGTAGTAAAAAACTGAGTTCAGGCTCAGGTTCCGGTACGGTGCGTGGAACGGTTTCTGCCATATTTGACCCGAGTTGTTTCTCTTCAGCTATCACGTCTATATTTCAGGATGAGCACCTGTCCTGCCAAGTTGCTTAGGAAATCAGGTTCCATCATAAAATTATGCAAGTTCACGTCTTTCGTCGTGGCTTTTCAAGCCACAACTTAGATGCGAACCCTCGGGAAACGTCACTTGTAGAAAATTGTACATGTAGTGCAAGTATTTCCCACAAGGATTTGTAAATGCCTTGTAAACATATGTTCCGGCCCCATATCTGGCCCTTACCTGGAAAGACACCGCGCCCACGTGGACGGTTCCCTCTACCCGTCCCTATAATGAAATAAAATCAATCATTTGGGAGAACCCTGCCGAGTGCCCTTCGAGTTGAAGACCACCATAAACCTGCCGAAAACCGACTTTCCCATGAAGGCCAACCTGCCCCAGAATGAGCCAAAAATACTGGCCCGCTGGGAGCAAATGGGAATTTATGAGCGGCTGCGGGAAGCCCGCAAAGGGGCGCCGATCTACGTTTTACACGATGGCCCTCCCTATGCCAACGGACCCCTGCACCTGGGCCATGCGCTCAACAAGTGCTTGAAGGACTTCATCGTAAAGTCCAAAACCATGGCGGGTTTCGATTCTCCATACGTTCCCGGCTGGGACTGCCATGGCCTGCCGATCGAGATCAAAGTAGACCAGCAGTTGGGCGGCAAAAAACTGCAGATGAAGGCGACAGACGTGCGCCTGGAATGCAGGAAATATGCACAAAAGTTTCTCGATCTACAACGCGAACAGTTCAAAAGGCTGGCTGTATTCGGCCGCTTTGACAATCCTTATTCGACCATGACCCCGCAGTACGAAGCTGCAGTGCTGGAGACCTTCTACGCGTTCTTCGAAAAGGGATTCGTTTATAAGGGACTGCGTCCGGTTTACTGGTGCATTCATGATCGAACTGCTTTAGCCGAAGCCGAGGTTGAGTACGCAAACCACACCAGCCCCGCAATCTACGTAAAATATCGTCTTCAGTCTGATCCGCGAACCATTGATTCCGCGCTCGGCGATGTTCGCATTTCCAGCGACAAACCGATCTTCACCATCATTTGGACCACAACTCCGTGGACACTACCCGCCTCCATGGCGGTGGCGTTTCATCCCACGGAACAATACGTCGCGCTGGAAACCGACAAAGAAATTTTCATCGTCGCCGAAACACTGGCGAACGCAGTAATGGAAAAATGCGGAATCAGCAATGCCAAACCCATCGCCCACTTTTCCGGCAAAAATCTCGAGCATGCGTGGTTCTATCATCCATTCCTTCCCTGGGAGGAACGCCGGATCCTCGGCGTGCTGGCGGACTACGTCACCATGGACACCGGCACGGGCGTCGTCCACACCGCGCCTTCGCATGGCGCGGACGACTTTGCCACCGGCGTGCGCTACAAGCTTGACCTGAAAACCAACGTGGACGCGGCGGGTGTAATCCGCAATGGATTGCCCGAGTACGACGGCAAGAAAGTATTCGACGCCAACCCCCTGATCGTTGAGTTGCTGAAAACTCGCGGCGCTTTATTACATGCGGAAAAGCTGGAACATTCCTATCCGCATTGCTGGCGCTGCCACAATCCCATCATCTTCCGCGCCACCGAGCAGTGGTTCATCTCCATGGAAACCGAGATGCAAGGTGGCGGCACATTGCGAAGCCGCACGCTCGAGCAAGTAAAAGACGTAAAGTGGGACCCCGCGTGGGGCGAAGAGCGATTCTCCAATATGATTGCCACGCGCCCTGACTGGTGCATCTCCCGCCAGCGCATTTGGGGCGTCCCGATCGCAGTGTTCCTTTGCGAGGGCTGCGGCGATCCGGTAAGAGACCCCGCGGTTCATAAGAAGATCATTCAGCTCTTTGCTACTTCCGGCGCGGACGCGTGGTACACACCTGAAGCGGACACTCTCGCCGCGGGCGCGAAATGCGCAAAATGTGGGGCCACGAGTTTCAAGAAAGAAACCGACATCATTGACGTCTGGTTCGAATCTGGATGCAGCCAGAAGGCAGTGCTGGGTCACGAACCGAACCTTCCCTGGCCCGCCGATCTTTACCTTGAAGGCGGCGACCAGTATCGCGGATGGTTTATGTCATCCATGCTCTGCGCCATGGGAACTCGCGGCAGCTCTCCATACCACGGCGTGGTCACCCCGGGCTGGACGCTCGATGAAAAAGGCCAGGCGATGTCGAAATCCAGAGGCAACGACGTGGACCCCGTGGACATTTCGAAACGCCTCGGCGCGGAGATCGTTCGACTATGGGTTGCCTCGGTGGACTTTCGCGAGGATGTTGTGGGCTCCGAACAGTTGATGCAGCGCATCGCTGAAAATTACCGGAAAATCCGCAATACCTTCCGCTACATTCTGGGGAACTTGAGCGGATTCGATCCGCACCGCGATGCATTGCCTTTCGATCAGTTGCAGGACATCGATCAGTACATGCTGCGGCAAACCGTGGCCATGTCGAAAGACATTCAGGGATGGTACGAGGAGTTTGCCTTCCACAAGATATACCACCGTGTGAATCACTTTTGCGTGGTCGAGTTGAGCGCGTTTTATTTCGACGTGTTAAAAGACAGGCTTTACACCTCCGCGACCCACTCCAAAGCCAGACGCTCGGCGCAAACCGCGATCTGGAAGATTGGCGAGGCCCTCGCGCGGCTGCTCGCGCCACTCACCAGTTTTACCTGTGAAGAACTGTGGCAGTATTTACCGCAAGTGCCCGATCGCTTGAGCAGCGTGCATTTGGCGAAGTTCCCCGATCCGGCGGACTTGCTCGGTACGGCACCGCTCGTGGATGAAAAACAGCGCGACGATTGGGCCACAATCCAAAACGCACGCGAAGAAGTGCTCAAGTCGTTGGAAGAGGCCCGCAACGCTAAAGACAGCGTCATCGCCGGCGTGAATCTCGGAGCGCAAATCACGATCCAGGCTTCTGAACCGGTTTATTCGGTTCTTGCCCGGCACAAAGATCAGTTACGTTACGTTTTCATTGTTTCCGCCGTCACGCTGAAGCAATCCCCCGCGGGAAACGGAAGCACCGGATTGCATATAACAGTTGAGAAAGCGGCCGGAGACAAATGCGAGCGTTGCTGGAACTACTCTGCGCATGTCGGGGAGAACTCCGAATACCCAACCATCTGCGAACGCTGCACCGCCGCTTTGAAGGAATTGGAAGCCGAAGCGGGCGCTGGTGGATCGAAATGAATGGCTCGAGATAAACGAATCGAAATAATGTCGTCCGTTGCCTCCGGCCAGACGATTTAGAATATTGAAAAGGCCCCTGATTCAAACATGCGAAAGTTTCATCTTTTTATCGCTCTTGGCGTGGTGCTTCTGGATCGCATCACCAAGGCCGCCATTGCCAATAAATTGGCGATGTACAGCAGCATCCAGGTCATTCCCAAATTTTTCCGCATCACCCATGTTGAAAACACAGGGGCCGCGTTTGGTCTTTTCGCCGACTCTCCTTCGCAATGGAAGATCGCCATATTGGTTTTGTTTTCCGTTCTTGCCCTGGGAATTGTCGCGGCGCTGTTATGGCGCAACAGTCACGTCATGACCATGACGGGCGTTGGGTTGTCTTTGATTCTAGGCGGGGCGCTCGGAAATCTCTGGGACCGGCTGATGCATGGCCGGGTGGTGGATTTTCTGGTCTTCTACATCGGCCAATATCAATGGCCGGCGTTCAACGCAGCCGACAGCGCGATTGTGATCGGGGCCGGACTGCTGGTCTTTGAAATTCTCTTTGCAAAATCTCCAGCAGCCACGACCCCCGCCGCACACTGAATTGTCGCCCGTTCCTTACCTCCCGACGATTTAGAATATTGAAAAGGCCCTTATCGACATGCGAAATTTTTATCTGTTTATCGCCCTCGGCGTGGTGCTTCTGGATCGCATCACCAAGTCGGCCATAGCCAACCACTTGGCGATTTACAGCAGCATCCAGATCATCCCCAAATTTTTCCGCATTACGCACGTCGAAAACCCAGGAGCGGCCTTTGAGTTGTTCGCCGACTCTCCTTCACAATGGAAGATCGCCATACTGATTTTATTTTCTGTCCTAGCTTTGGGCATTGTCGCTGCGCTGCTATGGAGAAACAGCCACGTCATGACCATGACGGGCGTTGGATTGTCTTTGATTCTGGGCGGAGCGCTCGGAAATCTATGGGACCGACTGATGCATGGCCGAGTGGTGGATTTTCTGGTCTTCTACATCGGCCAATATGAATGGCCGGCGTTCAACGCAGCCGACAGCGCGATTGTGATCGGGGCCGGACTGCTGGTCTTTGAAATTCTCTTTGCAAAATCTCCAGCAGCCACGACCCCCGCGGCGCATTGAGCATTCCTTTTTCAACAGTCTTTTTTGCTTTGAGGTGCACCAGAGCCGCAATCTACGGCGCACCGTACAACTGCCGGTACACATATGCGTTCCGCACAATCGCCTGTACGTACTCGCGCGTTTCGGTAAAAGGAATGGACTCCACAAACTCCTGCGGATCGCGATATTTCCCCTGCGTCAGCCAGTCCTTCACGCGGAAGTCCCCGGCGTTGTAGGCGGCCAACGCGTACTCGAATCCACCAAACTGTTCCACCATGCTGCGGAAATAGCGCGTGCCGAGCCTCATGTTCATTCCCGGCGTAAGCAGTTGCGCGGTGGAGTAGCCTTTTATTTTTTCCTGCCGGGCGACCAATTTTCCGGTCTTCGGCAAAAGCTGCATCAGGCCTAGCGCATTCGCGCGTGAGACGGCGGTCGGGCTGAATTCCGACTCCTGCCGAATCAGCGACGCCACCAGATATGGGTCCAATCCGTTGCTGGATGCGGACGACTTCAAGTCCGGCCAGTAGGGTTTGGGAAACAAGGCCTCCCAATAAGAGCGTGGCAAGTTGGGAAGATCGAGCGCGAAATAATTTGGCACGGCCCGCTTCAAGGCCTCAATGGCCAGGTCGTACCGTCCTGCAGATGTATAAATGTGCGCCGCCTCCTCCGGAACCCACGCAGGCTTCCCCTCATCTGCGGCCTGCAATTCACGGATAGCAAAATCTGACAGCGCGCCGTTGGCCAGCAATTTAGCCTTTTGCACGCGAAGATTGTCAGCGGGCATGCTCGCATCCGCGATGCTGGTGACCTGTAACGGCGGAATGTGATCGAGCAGCGTGGGGTGCACGGGATCATCGCTTGCGGGCAGTTTCGCCATGCGCTCCCGCGCCAGGGCTCCGTAGTAATAGTTTCGGAACCGGTCTGAAAGTTTCTGGTAATAGGCGTGAGCAAGGACCGCGTCTTTGTCCTCCTCCGCCATGCGCGCGCGCCAGTACAGCGCTGCGGACACCTGCGACGAATACGGATAGAGCGCAACCTGCTGCTCAAATCCCTGCCGCGCATCGTTGGTGCGCCCTTGCCGGAAGCTCAACCATGCCACACGCCAGTGCGCATCCGCCGCGTGGTTGCCCTTGGGAAACCGCTGCTCGACCTCCCGGTACAGGTCAATGGCCTTGTCATATTGCCATTCCAGAAAATACATATTGCCCGCGGAAAACAGTGCCTCTTCCAGCCACTGACTTGTAGGGGCAGATTCGCGGATGTCATGCAGAATTTTTTCGACCGCCACTTCGTCGTGCGCCGAACGGGCAATCTCCCCCAGATTGAACAGGCGCTGCGCGTTCATTTCAGGAGTCGTGGCGTGCAGCGTATCCAGCAGATTTCTGGCCTGGCGCGTTTCCCCCGCACGCCGCAAAGCCTCAGCCGCTAACAGTTCGATGGAGGAATGCTGACTGGCATCTACCTGCGCCGCGAGCGTGCGATATTCATTGGCCCCATCCAGGTAACGACGCCCTTTGACCAGCAAAGCGGCGCGTGATTTCCTCAAATCCAGCAACGCCGGCGCGTTGAAATTAAAACGGAGCTTGTTTAGCTCCGCCGCTGCCGCCGCGGACTCCGCCGCAAGCGGATACGAAAAATAGACATTCTGAAAAACGGCCGTGGCCTTCGCGCTATTTCCCGTCGCTTCGTAAGCACGGCCCAGCGCGAATTCCAGGTCCACGCGCTGCGGTTCGCGGTCTTTTTCGAGAAGTGTGACCGCTTCCGCGGGCCTTCCATCCGCGATCAGAACGTTGCCGTAAATTACATGGGCATCGCGCAACAAAAGCGACGCAGGATATTTCGCGTCAAACGGCGCAAGCGTGGCTGCCGCTTCCGCAATCCGGCCGGTTTGAAAGTAGCAAACGCCGAGATAGTAATCCACATAGTCTGAAAAATCGCCGGCGTGGGGTTTGGCGCGGTTGAGGGGATCTATGGCTTTTGCGTAATCGTTGTCCAGAGTATGGGCGTAGCCGGAAACCAGCCATGCCAGCGCCCCAGCGTCTTCTTTGGCATGCCGGCGAGCGTAGGCTTCCACACCGGCATAAGCTGCAGGAACGCGGTTTTGCAGAAGCTGCTGCGCCATCGGCGTTAAGTCGGCGGAGGCAACGAACGCCGCATGCATGCGAAGCAGCCGCGGCGAAATCCTTCTGCGTGCCGACGCCTTCGTGTAGCCTGATGGCCGAGCTTTCTTATGCGGCTTGGAAGTCTGCCCGACGGATGCAGATTTTGACGAATGCGCCGCTTTCGTTGATGAGCTCTTTGAAACCGGAGTCTTCGGAGACGACGCTGACTTCTTTGCCGAGGCTTTTGACGACTTTTTTGAACTTGAAGAGGAAGAGGATGACGATGTTTCCGAAGAAGCGGAAGAAGCCGAGGATTGTGCGCCTTCCGATTGTGCGTAGCCTAACGTTCCGCACGCCAAAAGGCCCGTGAGGTACAGCGCGAAAAAAAATCCAAACCACCGCTTATGATTGCAGACCACAGAACCCAATTATCGCTGGAAATTTGCGCCCATTAAAGAACTATCATCTTCCGCCAAGCTGCGCACCAGCTCCGCACTAAAGTAGTCAACACTGGCCGCCGCCGTTTTTCCGTAACGCTTGGCATACATCGAACGGCTCTTCTCAATGTCTGGCTTTAGCCGATCATAAATATCTTTATGCTTGCGGCCCTCGGTGACCTTCGCCTGATTGTAGAGCTTGATTTCATCAATCAACAGACGGGCGAAGCGTTGTGCCTTGCGGTGCGTGTCCGCATCCTCGGGCGAAAGCTGTTCCTGAGCTCCAACGGAAACGCTGGAACCAGACGCCCCAGCCGCTGCCGCGCTGGCAGCTTCCACGGGAATCGCTTCAACCGCCGCGTGACCCGCCGTATGCGACGGAGCATGTCCCGCGAAAGGATCAGAATAGGCTGGCGATGCAGCCTGCGCGACCGGCGCCGAATCTCTTCCATCGTCTCCGGCTGTTTCCTTGGTCGCCTGTTTGCGCAGCGAAACCACTTCGAGCCACGCGCTGGTGGCCGCGACCACAAGCTCGAGAGCAACTTTGTCCACTCCGGTGCTGGCGCCGCCGTCGGCGTAAACCAGCGCCGCTACTTTGTCCTTGAGCAGCAGCGGCAAAACTACCGACTCATTGTCTGCCGGGGCCCCAAAGTTCGCGATAAAACTCGCGTCTACTTCACTCGACTCTCCAGCCGCAGGCGTACGCTCCCGCATGGCATGTGCGCCAAGGCCAGCGCTGACGTCGAATGGAAAATCTTTAATTTCGGCGTCTTTGTCGCCGAATCCCTGCCCTTGCCATCCCACCGCGGCTCCAGCCTTTACTACAAACAAAGCACTGCGGCTGCTGAACTCAGTGGTGCCGTCAAGGAGTGCGCGCAGAATTTCTTTCTGATTCGAACCTTCATGAATGTGTGAAATTGCCTTCAAAAGACTAGCGGCATTGCTGCCAGAGGCTTGGCTGCTCTGCGGCGCGCCCACTCCGGGATGCGCGGCTAGCTCATCCAGAACGCGCTGCACGAGCGCTTCACGCAGTTTTGGAACGTGGGATTCCAACACCTGCGAAACAACCTGCTCCACGATTTGCTCAATACCCATGAGTGATCCGGTCGGGGGTTAGGCGTGCACACTACCGTTAACGTATGATTATATTGTACTTGGATGTTTTGGCACGTCACTATAGTAACTATGTGAAGAATCCCCAGGTAAAGTGCCAATAAAACGTTGGGGCGTATCGGCAAAACAGTTAAGCACAAGCGCCCATTCCCAAGTAAAATAACACCTTCGCACTTGGCCCTTGGGCTGAAATATCTTGCATCGGACGAAGAATGGGTGCCATCCAACCAAAAATAGGTGAGCCAGTAAGCGACGAGCTTGCCCTGGTACAAGCCGCCAAAGCTGGCGACGTAGGCGCCTTCGAACAACTGGTGCGGCGTTACGATCGAAACGTCTTTCGCATTGCGCAGCACATCACGCAAAATCGCGAAGACGCGGAAGACGTCGTACAGGATGCGTTCTTAAAGGCCTACAGCAATCTGGCACAGTTCCAGGGTCAGTCAAAGTTTTATACCTGGCTGGTGCGGATTGCGGTGAACGAAGCGCTCATGAAGCTGCGCAAGCGGCGGCCCGAGCGCATGGTTTCGCTCGATGAAGATGTAAAGACGGAAGAAGACTCAGTTCCCCGCGAAGTTGCGGACTGGAGTCCGAACCCGGAGCAGCAGTATAGTCAGGCGGAGTTGAAAGAAATCCTGGGCAAAACTATCCAGGGCCTGCCACCGGGCTTCCGCACCGTGTTTGTCTTGCGGGATGTGGAAGGTCTTTCGACGGAAGAAACCGCGGACGCTCTGGAATTGAGCATTCCCGCGGTAAAATCGCGGCTGTTGCGTGCGCGGTTACAATTGCGCGAAAGACTTAATCGTTACTTCAAGCGAGGGGCTGTTGGAAATGGAAATCTACACGACGACAATGGGGACGGCGACAAGTGAAGTGCTCTGAATTTCTGCAAGAGCTGACCAATTATCTGGATGGCGTCATGGACGCCCGCACCAAGGCCGAGCTTGAGGACCATTTGTCGTGGTGCCACAACTGCTATGTGGTTTGCGATACCACAAAGAAAACCATCGAAATTTACCGCGACTCCCAACTCTACGAATTGCCCGACGATCTTCGCTCCCGTCTCCGCTCTGCAATCATGGCAAAATGCCAGGCCCGCAAAAAAACTGGCCCGCAGGAAGTTTAGTTCCTAAATTCTTTCTCGCTGCTCCACCGGCATTCCATCTGTCTGGTAGTGCCGCGCTTGTTTTTGCAAAACAGCGTTAGAAAGCTTATCTGGTAAAACTGACAGGTTTGCTAAGTCTCAGATATTGATACATTTCTGGTGTTCCCATCAGTTCTTTCCCTGAGAAACGAACCTTTCCGAGGGTAGTGGAATCTAAGTAATTGCAAGGTTCAATGGAGGGCGGTTTCACGTAGCGTATCCCGCGCAAGTGACCGCAGATTATGATATCGAGACTGGTTGATGCATTTTTCGGATGCTGGCACTCCCACTATAGCTTCCCCATTACCGTGCGCCCCGGTCTGCGGCGTGGAGCAAGCAATGTTACCGGTACATATGTTGTGTGCCTGGACTGCGGCAAGGAGATCCCGTACGACTGGAAGCAGATGAAAGTCATCTCTTCGGTCAAGGACTACCGCAATCAGGCGCGGTCTTTGGCGGCAAAAGAAGCCGCATAAGTTTTTGGGGTCTGGTGATTTGTTAGAAAAGAAGGCCGAAGACAAAAGGCCCGCGGCAATAGGCCGCGGGCCTTTTTCATGAGCGCCAATCCTTAGTCGGTATCTGGACGCCGCTTCAAAGTCGGGCGATCGTCGTCGGTATCGCCGCCTTTGTCGTTGCCTGTTTTATCGGAAGTAGAAGTACGCCGCAGGCTGGGCCGGCTGCTATCTTTCTTGTCCAGTACCTTGTGGCGGTTCTCCAGCATTGCCAGCCGCGCTTTCACTTCGTCGAACTCTGAAGTGGAAACGATATATTGCGGCCGCGCCGGCAAAATGCTTCCAATCTCTTCCTGCGTTTTTTCTATACGGTCGGGAGTCTGCGGATGCGTGTCGAACGCCTTGGCGAGCGTCCCCGGTTTCTTCTTGTCCATGGCCTCAATCTTTTCGAAAAACGTCACCATGGCCGAAGGATCGTAGCCGCTCTTGTAAAGGTATTGAATGCCAAGATAGTCCGCCTGGGATTCAAAGTCTCTTGAGAATTTAAGGAACGTCATCGGCAAAGCAAAGCCCGCAGCTTCGTATCCGGCATAACCAATCGGGCCCCCGATGAAGATCAGCGGAATTGAGGCCATTTGCATTAAGTTGCCGCGCGATTGTTCACGCGCCGCATGGCACGCCGCGACGTGGGCAATTTCGTGCGCCATAACCGCCGCCAACTCAGACTCTTCGTCCGCAGCCAGAATCAGGCCCGAGTTTACGTAGAAATATCCGCCTGGCAGCGCCATCGCGTTTACCACGTCAGAATCAATCACCTTGATGGTGAAAGGCACTTGGGCGTCGGAGTTGCGCACAATGTTCTGGCCAATACGATTCACGTATTCCGTGACCACCGGATCGGTAATCATTTTGGACTGCGACTCTACCTGTTGCGCGTAGCCGCGGCCCATGGCGACTTGCTTTTCGATGCTGTACCAGTTGCCCAGCCCCTGCTTGCAACCGACGTTGCGGTTCCCGATCGCATCCACGTCGTCTTTTCCGCCGTCGTGTTTTACGGCGTCAGGATCGGCCAGTTTCACCGGTTTGCTCTCTGATTTAGCGCCGTTGTCCGCGCTTGCCGGTTGGGCAGAAATATCGGGCTTTTGGTTCGTGGGATTCGGCGCGTCCTGCGGGCTTGTCGGATTCGGATTGGCCGGATTTGGACTGGTGGGATTCTGCGCCCAGCTGACCGGAACGGTAAAAGCAAACAAACAGAAGGCGGCAGCCAGCAGAACCGGCCGCAGTTTCATGACTTGGGATTTCATACTTCCTCCCCTCGTGCGGGGTTGTTTAGGTGATTATAGCTGGGAATCACAACTCTCCCCGAATATCTCTACAAGGTTGGACGCACCCACCCAGCCACGGGTTATCCGCTTAGTTTTGAGGAGCTTTTAGGCAGTGGTGCTACTTGTATAACTGCATTTACCCAACACCATGTCATCCCGACGTTGAGCGAAGCGAAAACGGAGGGACCTTATGGCGGCCGTCACTTCTCAGTGATCAGCGGGCTCAATACCGATAGCGGCATCGACAATTTTGATCCGACGTAAGATCTCTCGCAAAGACTGCTCAGGATGACATGTTTAAGGGTTGTAAGAGCGGCATGCCCTATCGGGTCGTATCAGGTACGGGCTTTAGCCCGTACGTAACAGCACGGAATCAAGAGGCCTTATCCTCTGAGGGTTGCTCTTCTATTTTCAGCACTATGCCAGACCTAACAACTACTCAAGCGTACAAAAAATCTCCATCTTTATTGCCCTCCGGGAATCTATTAAGTGTTCTGATCTCTATGCACTCGGGAGCTGGATATGCAGAACAAAACTCGACCCCGCATTGTTGTCATTGGAGCCGGTTTTGGCGGCTTGCGTGCCGCGCGCGGAGTGGCCAAATATGCGTCCCGCGTCATCTTGATTGACCGCACAAATCACCACACGTTTCAACCCCTTCTTTACCAGGTTGCCACGGCCGGGCTGTCTCCCGGTGAAATCGCCGCCCCTATTCGCTGGATCGTCCGCACCAACAAAAATATCGAAGTCCTGCTCGGCGAAGTGCGCGACTTTGACCTGCAACGCAAAGTAATCAAACTCTCCGATATGGAGATCAGTTACGACTATCTGGTTGTCGCCGCAGGGGCCACCCACGCCTATTTCGGCCACGACGATTGGGAACCGTTCGCACCGGGATTGAAAACCCTGGAAGACGCCGTGGAGATGCGGCGCCGCGTTCTGCTGACCTTCGAACTCGCCGAACGGCGCGCTGCCAATGGCGAAGGGCAAATGCAGTTGAACTTCGTAGTGGTCGGCGGAGGGCCTACCGGGGTTGAACTCGCCGGGACCCTCGCGGAAATTACGCACAAAGTGCTGGCCCACGAATTTCATTCCATTGACCCCAAGCGCACACGCATCATCCTGCTCGAAGGCGGCCCGCGTGTGCTTCCCGCTTTCGCGGAAGATATGTCACAGAGCGCGCAAAGGCAGCTTGAGCGCTTAGGCGTGGAAGTCCACACTTCCGCGCTGGTCACCCGCATTGAACCGGGGGCTGTTTACATGGGTGAAACGCGGATGCCCACGGCCGTTACTCTGTGGGCCGCGGGCGTGGCAGCGTCCCCACTGGGCAAGAAGCTTGGCGCTCCCGTGGACCGCGCAGGACGTGTATTGGTCGCGCCGGATCTTAGCGTTCCTGGCCATCCGGAAGTGTTCGTGATTGGCGATCTCGCCGCGCTCAAAGACGAAAGCGGCAAGTGGCTGCCGGGCCTGGCCCCGGTCGCCATGCAGGAAGGCGTGGCCGTCGCCAAAAATATCCGGCGTGATCTGGAAGGCAAGCCAAGGCATGACTTTCACTATCTGGATAAAGGCACTCTTGCGACCATCGGACGCGCCGCCGCAGTCGGGCAGTTTCGCGAGCTGCACATCTCGGGTTACCCTGCGTGGCTGGCGTGGCTGTTCGTCCACATTTTCTTTTTGATCGGCTTTCGCAATCGGATTCTGGTCCTGATCCAGTGGGCATGGTCTTACATCACCTTCGAGCGCGGAGCGCGATTGATCACGGGAAGCAACAAGTTGCCGGGATGGAGTGAGTTGGAAAAAGAACCACCAGCCGCCCCGGCGGAGGCGTTACCCGAGTTGAGTGCTTCGAGAAGAAGTGCTCCGTAACCGTTGCAGGGGACTATAATCGGGTTGTGGTTGGCTGCTCTTTCGCAGCACGGTTGCGAAGAAAGCGCCCGTTGCTGCTGCGTTGGATGAAATCGAAACTGGCTCGTCGCTGGACCCGTAGTCTTGCCCTATCTTTTTTTGCGCTAGCTTCTTTTCTATTTATTTCTATTTCCTCTTCCGCCGAAGTCCTCAAAATTGTTGTCGACGACACCATTCAACCCATCAGCCAGGAATACATTACCCGGGCCATCGAAGCTGCGGAACGTAATCACGACCAGGCGCTTCTGATTGAACTGAACACGCCGGGTGGCATGCTCGACTCCACACGCGGCATCATCCACAGCATTCTGACCTCTTCTGTCCCGGTAATTATTTATGTCTCGCCCACAGGAACACGTGCAGCTTCGGCCGGCTTTTTCATCCTGGAAAGTGCTGATATCGCTGCCATGGCGCCTGGCACCAATACGGGCGCCGCGCATCCAGTTCTAATGGGCGGCGCGAAAATGGATGATGTGATGAAGCAGAAAGTCGAGAACGACGCGGCGGCCTTCATGCGGTCCTACGTCTCCAAGCGCGGACGCAATGTTGACGTAGCCGAAAGCACCGTGCGGCAGTCGAAGTCGTTCACCGATGAAGAAGCCCTCAAGCAGAACCTGATCAACTATGTCGCCCCCAATGAGGCCGATCTTTTCAAGCAGATATCCGCGCAACCGGTGAAGCGCTTCGACGGCCAACTTGCCACGTTGCAACTCGTCAACGCTCCGGTGCGCTTTTATGACATGACGTTGAAAGAGCACATTCTTGATTACATCATGGACCCCAATGTCTCTTTCATACTGCTGGCGATCGGCGCCCTGGCGCTGTATGTGGAATTCAACCATCCCGGAGCAGTCTTGCCCGGAGTGGTCGGAGTCATCTTCATCGTGCTGGCGATATTCGCGTTGAACCTGCTTCCGGTACGCTTCGCCGCGGTCGCCCTGATCTTTGTTTCGTTTGTGCTGTTTGCCCTGGAGGCCAAATTCACAACCCATGGCACACTGGCGATTGGAGGCATTGTGACCATGACTCTGGGAGGGCTGCTGCTGGTGGATGCGCCGATTCCGGAAATGCAGGTACATCTGTTGACGGCGCTCGCGGTGAGCATCCCGCTCGGACTCATTACTGTGTTTCTGATGAGCATTGCGCTTAAAGCCCGCGCGAACAAGGTCGTCACTGGCGAACAGGGCCTGTTGGGAGAAATCGGAACGGCGAAAAGCGCTCTGTCGCCCTCGGGAAAAGTCTTCGTGCACGGCGAAATTTGGGACGCCACAGCGTCCAGTCCCGTGCAGGCGGGCCAGTCGGTGGTGGTGCGAAAGGTGGATGGATTACTGTTGTTGGTTGATCCCGCGCCGTCGCTGGAGCAGGTACCATCCTCCATCTGAGAATAGCTTGAATTTCGGTGGGTTTATTTCCGTTCGTTACTCCTTCCCGCATCCGGCACGGCAATATGCCGCCGCTGAATACCGGGGATTTGAGAGTTCATTTGCGGTACAATCCGCGCAGATAACATACGCGCAAACTAAGGAATAGAGAGCATATATGGGCATCTCGATAGGGTTCGGAACAATCGTCATCATCATCGTCGCTCTTTATCTTCTGAGCTCGATCAAGATCCTCGCGGAATATGAGCGCGGCGTCATCTTCCGCCTGGGACGCTTGCTGCCAGATGCCAAAGGGCCGGGAATCATTCTTGTGTTTGCGCCACTCGACCGCATGGTGAGGGTTTCTCTGCGGCAGGAAGCCCTGGAAGTCCCGCCGCAGGACATCATCACCCGTGACAACGTCACATTGAAGGTGAACGCCGTCATCTTTCTGCGTGTGATTGAGCCGCGCCGAGCTGTCGTGGAAGTTTCCAATTACGTTTACCAGACTTCGCAATTCGCACAGACGACTCTGCGGTCGGTGCTCGGCGAAGTGGAGCTCGATGAACTGCTGGCGCACCGGGAAAAGATTAATCTGCGCCTGCAAAGCATTTTGGACACTCACACCGCGCCATGGGGAGTGAAAGTGGTGAACGTGGAAGTGAAGCAGGTAGACATGCCGGAATCCATGCTTCGCGCCATGGCCAAACAGGCGGAAGCCGAACGCGAAAAGCGCTCGAAAATCATCCACGCGGAGGGCGAATTTTCCGCCGCGCAGCGGTTGGTGGACGCCTCACACCTGCTCGCCACCGAGCCCGTGAGCATTCAGCTGCGTTACCTCCAGACCCTCACCGAAATTGGGGTCGAGAAAAATACGACAGTCGTATTTCCAGTGCCGATGGATTTTATGGCGGGTCTGCAAAAGATTATCGGGGCGATGCCTAATACCACCCCGCCAACGAAAAATGGTTGAGATGAACTCGTGTGGGAGGTCGTACCGTGGTTGAAGAAGAACTTTCCGAAGACACTGAAATAACTCTGGGCACAGGCAAAATGCTGTTCCTGTTTTTTGCCCTGGTGGCTCTTTGCGCGGTATTTTTCGGAATGGGATTCAAAGTGGGCAGAAACTCGGCCAGGGGCAGCGATCTCGCTCAGACTGCGTTGGGCAATATAAGCGGGAGCACCACATCTTCAGGCACAAAGCCCTCCGCCACCACCCCAGACATGACTTTCTATAAAGCTGTGGGGCAGAACAACCCCGATCCTCAACTGTCTGGGGCGAGCTCGGCCAGCACAACTCAGTCCGCCTCGGGCGCGGCGGCAGCGCCGACGGCATCATCTACTCCAACAACCCCGCCGCCAGCGACAACCTCACCGGCCAACTCGACTGATTCCCTTACGACTACGAATGGCTATCTGGTGCAGGTAGCAGCGGTCACGAAGCAGGAAGACGCGGACGCATTAGTGGATGCGTTGAAGAAGAAGTTATATCCGGCCTTTGCCTCGGCCAATGCCGTGGATAAACTGGTCCACGTGCAGGTAGGACCATTCTCTGATATCAAACAGGCAGAAGACACGCGCACAAAGTTGATGAACGATGGCTACAATCCAATCTTGAAAAAGTAGCTCGCTGTCGACGCCTACAATCATCTTCTACAATCGTTACCCGAATTCGCTCCGTTCATTGCGAGCTACATTGACACCAATCAATTTCCCATTTACAAAACTCTGTGGCCAACTCCAACCAGGATCTCACTCTTAAGTTGCAGGCAATCGCTGACCCAACCCGCCGACGAATCCTGCAGGCGCTAAAAGAAAAAGGCGGCTGCTCTCTCGGCAAACCGGTGGGCCTTTGCGCCTCCGACATCGAAGTACGAATGAAGCTCTCGCAGCCAACCATTTCCCATCATATGGCGATATTGACGAAAGCAGGCCTCGTGGACGCAGAAAAGCTCGGGCTATGGCGCTGGTATCGTCGCAATGAAGCCAACCTCAGAGAACTATTGAAGGGCTTGAAGGAGCAGATCTAACCACCCGGCTACCGAGATTTTTCCACAGATGTTCCCCAAGGAACATAATGTCAGTACGTTATTGTTGGTTCTAATCTGTAAGAAAGTATTCCGAATCAGGTAGTTAATCGATTGTATGTACATTTCCTAGGGAGAGTGCAGCGGGCCAATACCGAGATTGCTCATACCTCCGAGGGCTGCGCCCTGTTGGAACCTTGCCAAGAATTCGGACGTCAGTACGTCAGTGCTTTCTAGAACGTCTACATCTGTCTGTTGCTTCGCAAGCTCCGCAACCATCAATGGATGATGAACAATAGCTTCTCCACTGTTCACGGTCGAATCGATGTTTGCTTCCGCGTGTTGCAAGAACATATCAACCGTATCACGAGCCAACGAAGCCACTGTCACAATATGATTGGCGGAGTTTTCTCGCATGTAGTCTAATGACTCTGCAATCGAAATGGCTGCATCCAATGCGGCTGATGTGAGAATCGATTTGAAGTTTTCAGTATCAGGAGTAACCATATTGAGCGCCTCCAAGAGCCGCTCGGTATGCGATCTATCCACATTGTTCCTAGCTTCTGCTATAAAAAGCCATATTGAATCCAAGGACCGCCTGAGGATTTTGCTGTTGCCCCAGTGTTCCTCTAACGAAAATACCTCATAGTTAGGTATGGCCCGCTCGCAACAAGCTGCAGCGAAAGCAAGGGACTTTGCATGTCCCAATCGAACTACTTTCGCTTTTAATATACCGAGCCATTGATCAAAATCAATAACCATAGTCCCTAACATATTATGTTTTTTTGGGTTCGGGGAGAGAGATTCGAGGGTGAGTGCCATGGACTTCGATTCCATAGCACTCTTCACTGCGATCCCTTGATGCTATCGTCAGTGGATACCCACGCTTCGAAACCCGCGAAGCGTGGGGCAGCCAAGATGAAATCTATAACTCGAGACCAAGCGTATTGCTGCCCAGCGAAACGCCCGTATGCGATTAATCTTCTACCTGAATTTTTAGCTAGTTTGCTGTAGCGGCTTGCGCTTTATGCAGCAGGCGGCGGGCGCTGGAGATCAAGTCGGCGACTTCGAAGGGCTTCACCAGGTACTGAATGTTGTTGTCGTTGAGGAACGTTCGCAATTCGGGTTCGTTGAGGCTGGAGAAGGTGAACAGGACTTGCTTTTCCATGCCGGGGCGGTTTTCTTGCAGCCACTTGTAAACTTCCGGTACGGTCCAACCGCTGGGCATTTTTCCGTCCATGATGAGGGCGTCAAAGGTGTTCGCGGTGAGTTGCTCTTTGACTTCATCGCACTTCGTGGATGTGACCACTTGCGCTCCGGCTCCGGCGAGGACATCACGTTCAAACTCAAGCACGGCCGCCTCCGCTTCCACTAACAGAATGCGGCCTTCAATCGCCAACTCGCGGCGTGTTGAAGACACGGTTGGTTCTACCAACACCGCTTGGTCTGCTACTGGGAGAACGATTTCAATGATCGCGCCGCCTTCCTCGCGGTTTCGCGCCGTAATGTCGCCTCCGTGTTCCTTCACGATGCCGTAGCAGATGCTCAACCCCAAGCCTGTGCCCTTGCCCACGTTTTTGGTGGTGTAAAAGGGATCAAATATTTTGTGCGGCTCCTTGATGCCGGGGCCTGAATCCTGGAACTCAATGTGCACCTGGCCGTCGCGGGTGGAAATGCGGATTGTGAGCATACCGCCCTTGCCCGCTTCCAGCATGGCGTCCACGGCGTTGTTCACGATGTTCAGGAAGACCTGCTCCAACTGATGGGAATCGGCAATGACGGGAGCGACTTGCGAGCCGATTTCACGGACGACCTGCACGTCGTTGACTTTCAGGTCGTAATCGCGCAGCACGAGAGTTTCGTCGAGCACCTTGCAGATATCCACTTGCTGCTTTTGCGGCTTGCGCTGGCGGGCGAACGAGAGCAGGTTCTGCACCACGCGATGTGTGCGTTGCGCCTGCTTGAAGAGTTTGCCGACAAAGTCCGCGGCCCGTTCGCTTAGCCCTTCGCTTTCCAGAAGCTGCGCATAACCGAGGATCGCGGTGAGCGGATTGTTCAACTCGTGCGCGACGCCGGCGATGAGCTGTCCGATGGCGGACATTTTTTCGCTTTGCAGCAACTGCTCCTGCGCCTGGCGCAGATCGTCATAGGCGCGACAGGTTTCTTCGTACAGCCTGACCTTCTCAATGGTAGTGGCGAGTTGGCGGCCAATCGCGACCAGCAGATTTTCATCGTTGCCGTTGTACTCGCGGGCCTCGCGGCTGCTGATGCCCATAATGCCAATGGGCCCGTCTTTGCTCCACAACAGCACCCAGATCCAGGCGGAAAGGCCATCGGCGCGAATGAAATCCGCAAACAACGGAGGCAGATGGGGCAGATATTCTGGCGTAATTACTTCGGCGCGCGATCGCGTTACAAGGTCGCCGAAACCCTCGGCGAACTTGACCTCCGCGAAGCGGGCGCGGTCAGCGCTGCGCAAACCCCATCCGGCGCGGCGGCGGAAAGTTACCCCGTCAGCAGCAGCCAGGTAGATGGATCCGGTCTCTCCGCCCAGCATGGAAACTACCTGGCGGAGAGTCAGGTTCAAAATTTCGTCCAAGTCGAAAGACTGGGTGGCAATCACGGCCATCGCATTCAGAGCGTTCAGTTCGCGATTGCGGCGGCGAATTTCATCCTCGGCATGCTTCTTTTCCGAAATGTCGAGCAAAAAGCCCTGGTAGCGCTCGATCTTGCCTTCTTCGTTGCGGGTGGCAAAGCTGCTTTCCATTGCGGTGAGCAGGGAGCCGTCTTTGCGGCGCAGCGTCATTTCAAAATTGCGCACGTAGTTATGGAGTTCCATGGCGCGGCGAAGCGCATCACGTTGCTCGTGGGAGGCATAAATTTCGTTTTCAATGTTCAGCGCCAGCAGCTCTTCGCGGTTTCCATGGCCTAACATCCGAACGAAGGCGTCATTGCAATCGAGCATCTTGCCGTCGGCAGTGGCCACGAAAACGCCTTCCTGCACCTGCTCAAAGAGCCGCCGGTATTTCTCCTCGGCGACGCGGTGGTCGGTGACATCGCGGACCACGTGGATAGTGCCTTTTTCCTTGCTTCCCTGCTCGCTGTAGGAAGAAGTGGAAACTGTGGCAAAGCCTCCAAAGCACGGGTCCACGCCCTCGTAGAAGAAGTCATCGGACGCGGAACAATAAGGGCAATTCGTCCAGGCGCTGTCATGCGGAAGAACGTCCGTGCAGAGGTGGTCCGCCAAGTCTGAGGCGGATTTTCCCAGCCTTTGCAGCAGGGCGCGATTGGCCTTCATGATTTTGAAATCAGAGTCGTGCAGCAGTACGCAATCATGAATGGAGTCAAAAGTATTGCTCCACTGCCGGTGGGAGCGAAGAATCTGCTCGACTAGGCGGAAGTTTTCGGCCGCGAGTCCTAACTGGTGCGCCGTGTTTTTGAGGAACTTGAGTTCTTCCGTCGCGTAGGAAATCCGCTTTCGGCTGCCGAGGGTGAGCGTTCCAATGGGCACCTTCTTGCCCATGATGGGCACGACGACAATGTGATGGAAGTTTTCGGACTTGTAGAATTCGCGGACGGTCTCACCCGCCTGCTGGATCTTTATAACCGCCGGCTCGCCTTCGCGCAGAACATCTTTAAAAATCCCGTTTGAGGGCACGGTCTGACGGTCACGAACAAAATCGGCGCTCAAGCCGATCTGCTGCGTGATCATCATGCGGCCGCCTTCGATCAAACGGAACCAGGCCGCATCGGCGCCCATGAGCGTTTTCAATTCTTCTAGTGCGGCCTCCATCATGGGACCATGTTGCTGTGCGCGGGCGATGCTGGTGGTAAGTGAATTGATGACCGCCAGCCGTCGCATTTGCAGCCTGGAGTCATCGAACACAATGAAAAGCATGCTTACGCCGAGTAAAAGGTCGGCGGCGATGGTAATTCCGAGCGGGAAGTACACATGCAGGGGCGCCCATTCCAAATGCAGGCAAACCAGGCTTATGCTGAGCAGAGAGACGCCAAGATCAGCCCGGGACCACCGGAAGTGCAATAGCTGGGCGGCGGCCGCTATTAAGACAATGCGATACGCAACCTCAAGGGCAACCCTTAAAGTAATGGCATCAGGCCACAACAAGGGCCGCACAAAAGCGAAAGCCATTACCGAAAGTGCGATGACTACGAGTGGCAGCAGGAGGTCGCGAGCATGGGTGTATAGGCAAATGGCCGCGGCGAACAGGCAAACCGCCAGGACGAATTCAGCGTGAGAAATTCCTAATACGTACCGGGCAGGAAAATACGCACGCCCGCCGTGCAGGGTCCAACTAGAAGAAAAATAAGCGGCCCAACCAAGAATCCAAAGCAGCAAATACCGTTCCCGGAAGGTGCGATACACCAGGAGACCGGCGGCTAGCATCAGCAGCGCCGCGGATTCCTCGGCAGTGCGCCGGGAAAACGCGAGGTTGCTGACTGCATACCAAACGCTTAGGACGGAGGGGCTCATAGTAATCCCCTAGACAGGGATCGTCTCTTAAATATCATGTCCGCCGCGGTTACCCACGGCTTTTCGGGGCTTGGCTGGTTACTATCGGAACCTATGGGTTGAGGTAGAATTGGGCATACACTGACTTGAAAAGTCCATGCCAGCCGAATCCGTTCGCATCCTAGTGGTGGATGATGAGGAAGCAATCCGCGAGATTGTCTCCTCCATGCTCACGTCCGCGCATTACAAGTGCAAGCAGGCGCGCTCCGGTGTTGAGGCTCTGGCCCTGCTGGATTCCGGCGAAGAATTCGAGCTGATGCTTTCAGACCTGATGATGGCGGAGCTGGACGGCATTGGTCTGCTGGAGCGCAGCAAGGAACGCTTTCCCGACATGCCTGTGGTCATGGTGACCGCGGTCCACGATATCTCCGTGGCGCTCGGCGCACTTCGCAATGGCGCCTATGATTACGTCTTAAAACCTTTTGAGCGTGAACAGCTTTTGGCCACGGTGCGGCGGGCACTGGAAAATCGCCGGCTGAAGCTGGAAAACCGCGAGTACCAGATGAAGCTGGAGGCACTGGTCGAAGCGCGTACCGAACAGCTGCAGAAAGCAATGAACAGCCTGGAGCGCTCCTACGACATCACGCTTGAAGCTTTGGGCGACGCGCTCGATCTTAAAGACGCGGAAACAGAGGGCCACTCCAAGCGAGTCACGGCATTCACTATTGCTGTCGCGCGGCAAATGGGCATTTCCACCGATCAGATTCGGGTTATTGCCCGCGGAGCCTTCCTGCACGATATTGGCAAAATGGCGATTCCCGACGCGATCCTGCGGAAACCCGGCGCACTGAACCCGGACGAGACCATGATCATGCGCGAGCATTGTTATCGCGGATATCAGATGCTCAAGAAGATTCCATTTCTCGCCGAGGCGGCCGACATCGTTTATTCTCACCAGGAAAAATACGATGGCACCGGTTATCCCCGCGGCTTGAAAGGGGAGCAGATTCCCCTCGGGGCGCGCATCTTTGCCGTGGCTGACACGCTAGACGCGATAACCTCCGACCGCCCGTACCGGCCCGCGCAAAGCTTGACAGCGGCGCGAAAAGAAATTGAAGCCTGGTCTGGCAGACAGTTTGATCCCGAGGTCGTGGGACATTTTCTCGCCATGCCGGATGATATTTGGGAAGACTTACGCAAGCAGATTGATAAACAGGTTTACCGGTTCTCGTACACGGCGGCGGGCAAAGCTACCTAGCGATTTTGTTATCTGCCCTGATTTTTCTACGCAGCTTCTTAAAGCAATCAGGAAAAGCAAAATCGCACTGCCTCGTATTCATTTTTTTGCTACGTTGATGCGGCTCGAGTCCAGCGGCACATCGCGTTGGATCACCATCTGGACGGTTGTGCCCGGCTCCAGCTTCACATCACTTCCACGGCTGAACAATCCGATAACAGCCCCGACGGCAGCCCCGCTCACGCCTCCAATTTCCGCACCTTTGGCACCGCCCGCCAAGCCACCCAGCACTCCGACCGTGCCCACTTCGCCCGCGTCCTTGGCGGCCGCACCCAATTTCTCACCGGCCTGGCTGTCCTCGCGCACGGTACCTTCGTCGTCCTTCATGGAGGTCTTGTCGGCTCCCGGCATGTTTTGAATGGAGCCCGGCAATATAACCGTGTAGCCGGAAGGATAGATAAGAGTGGTGAAGTGCATCAGGATCTCCGCCCGACCCTTCATGTGCCCAGCGCGCTTCACATGCGATATGCGGCCCTGCACATAGGTCCCGGCGGGAACGAGAATGTGGTCATTCAAAACGAAGGGAAATGTGGTTTCCGCATAGACGGGATCGCCTTCGCGCGCATTTTTGGTGGAGATGGCCTGCTTGAGAGCTAAGGGTATCTGCGTTCCAGCGGGAATAACAACCTGGTTTGGATTCGCCGGATTCGCCGATACAACGGAAATGACTGGCGTGACCTGCACGGCTGGCTTGGTCTGTGCCATGAGCGCAGCGGGCGCAATGAACAATAATCCGGGCGCCAATAATTTCATGCGGACCTCCAAAACGGCAAAGAGTAGCAGGTGAAAGCTTACAAATACGATGCCTTGGGGGCAAGCATTAGTTATCCCAGAACTTCAATGCGAAAACTGAGAGGAAGAGAGCGACGACAGGGGCAAATACTACTTTCCCATGCGTTTTAACTGGTTCTCTCGCACGTTTCCCATGAACTGCGATTGCAACTTCTGGACGCACCGCTCTCCGCAGACGTGCAGCGTGCCTTCTCGCTCGGCAATGGTTTCATCCCAGGGGCAGAGATATAGAACGGGAACTTTGAGGTCGGTAAAGGAAGTCCACATCAGCCACCAGCGGTCGGTCGAACTCTTCACAAGTCCGCAATTGGGGCCGGCACAGCGATACACGGAAATCGCGCTACTGCCTTCGAGTTTCATACGCTCCAACATTATGGACAAGGCTGGCCGGGGTTGCAACGGGTTGCCTGCGAGTTAATAGAGAAGATACTTTTTGCGGAGCTTTTCAAATTTCTCCAGCCCGTCCTGCCAATCCTCCGCGATGCGCCGGGGATCCTCGCCCTGTGTGATTGCGTCATACACAGCCTGGTTGGCGAGAATCGTCTGCATTTTTTCCAGATGGAACTGTTCGGGATAAAGTTTGTTCAGCGCGGACGCCAATTCGACCCCTAGCTCTGGAGCGTCAAACGCATCGCGGTCGAGCAGAACAACATTGACTCCTTGGCATTTTTCGCCCGCGTAAATGCTCGATGCGGGAGTGAATGTCGTCGGAACAAAACGCACGCCGGAAATGTTCCGTGCGTTCAGATACTGGGCCAATTCTTTTCCTTTGATCCATGGCGCGCCAACGATTTCAAATGGAGTGTCAGTTCCGCGCCCCACAGAAAGATTTGTGCCTTCTACGAGCGCAACGCCCGGATACAAAGTGGTCTCGGTAAGATTGCGCAGGTTCGGAGATGGATTTACCCAAGCATCTCCGGTTGAATCGAACCAGTCGCCGCGCAGCCATCCCTGCATATGGACGACTGTCAATTTGGCATGAATCTGCCTTTCGGTGTTGAACATTCCCGCCAACTCGCCCATGGTCATGCCATGGCGCACCGGCAAGGGGAAATAGTTCACGAAGCTTTCTTTACCCGCACCCGAATCTGAAATCGGCCCCTGCAGCAGCGATCCGGTGACTGGATTGGGGCGGTCCAGAACTATGATTTCAGTTCCAGTTTTGGCGGCGGCTTCCAGAAAGTATCCCAATGTAGTTTCGTAGGTGTAAAAACGCGCACCCACGTTTTGCAGATCAATGACGACTGCATCCAGATTTTTCAGGACGTCGAGAGGCGGGCGACGGTCCGCGTCGGTCGCTCCGTACACACTGTAAACCGGTATGCCGGTGGCCGCGTCTTTGGAGTTGTTGATGTCAGTGGTGTCGAGCGTTCCTGTTACACCATGTTCTGGGCTGAAGATCGCCTGCAAGGAAATTCCCGGCGCGTGGGCTAGAACGTCTATCGTGCGCTGGCCTTGCGCGTCCACGCCGGTTTGGTTGGTGAGCAGTCCAATTTTCTTGGGCGTGTCCGCCGTTGATGCAGCGTTCGCGCTGCCGCGGATGGCCGCAAAGTTTTCGCGCTCCAGGACGTCAATTCCAGACAGCACGCTATCGTTGCGCGAGGTTATTTTGCGCTCGGCGGTTGCGGCTTCGTTGTATCCGGTAATGCTTTGCAAACGAAGTTGGGCCTGTTCGTCTTCGGTTAAGGGAATTTCTGTGGCCACGGCGTTGGCGATTTTGGCACGCAAAGCAATCGCGCTTCCCTTCCCGTTCGGATGTACGGCATTTGTGAGCAGGATGATGTAAGTCTGTGTGGTGGGATCAATCCAGATGGAAGTTCCGGTAAAGCCAGTGTGACCGAAGGAGCCGACGGGAAACAGCGCGCCGCGATTGCTGGAAAACGGAGAATCAATGTCCCATCCGAATCCGTGCAAAATGGTGGCCGTAGGCGGTTGTTGAGGCGTGGTCATTTTTTCGATGCTGAGCGGCTTGAGAATCGGACTCCCCAACAAGAGCGCCTGCGCGAATTTTGAAAGATCATCCACGGTGGAAAATACTCCCGCGTGCCCTACGACTCCGCCCATGCGACGCGCCGTGGGATCATGGACGACGCCGTGTAGCATACGATTGTGCTCGTCGTACTGCGTCGGAGCGATCTCAGGCAGCCATGAAGCCGGTGGCAGAAAGCGCGTGTGGGTCATCCCCAATGGAGTGAAGATATTTTTCTGACAATAGGCGTCAAGCGACATGCCGCTTTCGCGCTCTACTATTGCGCCCAGCACAATGAAATTTACGTCGCTGTACTTAAAATGCGAGCCCGGAGGAAATTCTGGCGCCGACGAAAAAGCCAGCCGATAGCCGGTCTCGCGTCCCTGCCACTCGTAGGTCAGTGGAAGATCTTTGGGAAGTCCGGAAAAATGCGTCAGCAATTCCCGGACGGTGATTTCCTGCTTTCCGTTCTGGCCAAACTCCGGCAGGTAACGCACAACCGGATCGTTCAAACGCACTTTGCCTTGCTCAACCAGCTGCATGATCGCGGTAGTAGTGGCCACAACTTTGGTGAGCGACGCGATGTCGAAAATGGTGCCCACCGTCATCGCAGAGCGCGTCGGCTCTAAAGAGCGGTTGCCCAGCGCCTTGCGATATACGACTTGCCCGTTGTGCCAGACGAGCAGCACAGCCCCCGGAACCTGGCCTTTGCTAATTGCCTCTTCAACAATTGAATCGAGAACATGTGAATCAACCGCTTGGCTTGTGGCGGGGATGGGCGATTGCGGATTTGAATCCGAAGATTGCGCGGCCCAGCCGGGACGGCCGCACAGCGCAACAAAAATCGTAATCAGGACGAAAACAGAGCAACGTCGCATAAATGAATTGGACTGAATTTGGACGGCTCCTTCGACTTTACACAAAGCGCGGATGCCCGCTCAAGAAACTCAAGTAAGGGGTGCCGTTTGTGCAATAAGGCGCTTATCCCTTTACGCGGTGCAGCGACTTTGCTATAACCGCATTCATCGCGCAAAACTCACATTCTTTTTCCGGATCGTCACTCCTCCCTGCTCACAATCAGCAGGAAAAACAATTTGCCCGCGCTTTCGACATTTTGGGTCGCGCTATTGCCGAGCGCGCTTTTCCCGCAGCTTCGATTGCCGTAACTCACCAAGGGAAACTCGTCGCTCTGCAGGCTTTCGGGCGCTTTACCTATGAATCGGGCTCTCCCTCCGCTCTTCCAGAAACGATCTTCGACCTCGCCTCTGTTTCGAAGGTGGTGGCGACAACCACTATGGCGATGATTTTATGGGAGCGCGGCTTCCTTGATCTGGAGGCGCCAGTCGCCGGAATCATTCCGGAATTTTCCTCCACGGACAGTCGCCGGAGTGAGATTACGCTTCGCATGTTGCTGGCACATTCTTCCGGCCTTCCGGCACATGAGAAATTCTATTTGCGGGTAAGAACCAAGCCGGAGCTTATTCAGGCGGTGTTCGCAACTCCGCTGGCGGCCGATCCCGGCACCGTGGCTAACTACAGCGATATTGGCTTCATGGTCCTTGGAATTGCACTTGAGCGCCTTGCCGATACCACTCTCGACGAATTCTGCCAGGCGGAGTTTGCGAAGCTTGGCATGAACAAAACTGGGTTTAATCCTCCGGTTCCTTTGCACGCTGCCATTCCTCCGACGGCAAATGACATGACATTCCGAAAGCGGATTATCCAGGGCGAGGTGTACGACGAAAATGCCTGCGTTCTCGGCGGAGTTGCGCCCCATGCGGGATTGTTTGCGCCTGCATCGGATGTGGCGACTTTTGCTCATGCCATGCTGCAAGGCGGCGGCACATTGGTAAGGCCGGATACGCTCGCGCTTTTCACCAAGCGTCAAACCGCGCCAGCCGGAACTTCGCGCGCGCTAGGATGGGACACTCCTTCCTCGCCTTCGCAAGCGGGCAAATATTTTTCCTCTTCGTCCTTCGGACACCTTGGTTACACCGGAACCTCGTTGTGGATAGACCCCGAGCGTCAGCTTTCGATAACCTTGCTTACCAACCGGACGTGGCCCGACTCCTCGGGCCAAACGATCAAACAAATCCGTCCGGAATTTCACAATGCAATTGTTGAGGCATTGGAGGCAGGTCATTGAGGAAAAAGGACAGTAGGCCAGATTTGAGTAAGCTCACCACGGAGCGCACTAATCCCGCCTCCGCCGGTCTTGATCTTAAGTCCTCTTTCCAAATTGCTCGCATTATCAATTCTGAAGACGCCAAGATCGCCAAAGCCGTAAAACGTGCCCTTCCGCAAATTGCCCGCGCGATTGATGTGATTGCGGATTCGTTGAAGCACGGCGGGCGGCTGATCTACGTCGGAACGGGCACCAGCGGACGCATCGGCGCGCTCGATTCCGCCGAATGCCCTCCTACATTCCAAACCGATCCGCGCATGGTGCAATATGTGATCGCTGGGGGCTTGAGAGCCCTGGGCGAGGCCGTCGAAGCCGACGAAGACTCCCGCGAATTTGGGGCGAAGGAAATCGCAAAAAAGAAGCCCGGCAGGAATGATGTTGTCATAGGAATCGCCGCCAGCGGACGCACGCCTTTTACCATCGCAGCCGTCGAATACGCCCGTCGCCATGGCGCTAAAACAGTAGCCGTTGTCTGTAATCCCGCTTCTGAGCTTGGACGCGCCGCCGAAATTGCCATCGTGGTTGAAGTCGGCCCGGAAGTTGTTTCCGGTTCGACTCGCATGAAAGCTGGGACTGCACAAAAAATGGTCCTGAATATGCTCTCGACCGGGGCCATGACGCGCCTTGGCTACGTTTACGGCAACTTGATGGTGAATGTGAAACTGAAGAACTCCAAGCTTGCAGAGCGAGCGGTGACCATCTTGCAGCGTGCCACGAAGGCCTCCCGGGAACGAGCCGAACAGGCCTTGCGAAGCGCTAGGAATAGCGTTCCGACGGCGATGGTCATGCTGCAGTCGAGCGTGGGTCGTGAGCAGGCTGAAGAAGCTTTGAAGAACACGCACGGGCATGTGCGGAACGCCATTCTTGCGGCAAAGAAGCTTTAGCCGGAGCAACCGAAGCAAACCTACTGGCCGTGCACTCTCGATTAACAGGACGCGCCACATCTTCCACATTCCGGATTTAGAATAAGAATGCGCCCGGGTCAAGAACGCGCAAGGAATTTCTGGTTATGGATAAACTCATCATTCGCGGCGGCAATCCGCTGCTTGGAACCATCCACGTTAGCGGAGCGAAAAATGCCGCGCTTCCCTGCATTGCAGCCGCGCTGCTCACCGAAGACCAAGTCATCCTGGAAAACATTCCGCAAGTTCGCGACATTGAGACCACGCGCAAACTGCTGGCAGCCATGGGCGCGGAGGTGGAACTTGGTTATGGACGCGCGCAGCATCGCACGACCATCTCCTGCAAGAACCTCGCTGCTCCTGAAGCTTCCTACGAACTGGTGAAAACCATGCGCGCTTCCACGCTGGTCCTCGGACCGCTGGTGGCCCGTTGCGGTCGCGCACGCGTTTCGCTTCCCGGTGGTTGCGCCATCGGCGCCCGCCCCATTGATTTGCACATTAAAGGCCTGGAACGTTTAGGCGCGAAAATTGTTCAGGACCACGGCTACGTTGAGGCCAGCGCGGAACGACTGAAAGGCGCGGAAATCATTTTCGACAAAATTACCGTCACAGGGACCGAAGACCTGCTCATGGCCGCCACGCTTGCGGAGGGCGAAACCGTAATGCAGAACTGCGCCCGCGAGCCTGAAGTTGCCGACCTTGCGGATCTGCTGAACAAAATGGGTGCGCGCATTGAAGGGGCTGGCACACCCACGATTCGCATTAAGGGCGTTCCCAAACTTCACGGAGCGAAGCACAGCATTATTCCCGATCGCATTGAAGCGGCCACGTTCATCATCGCCGGGGCACTTACGGGCGGCGATCTGAATGTTGAGAATTGTGAGCCGGCCCACCTCGGCGCGCTCATGCAAAAGTTGCAGGAGTGCGGCGTAAAGACCTCGACCACAAAGCATTCGGTGCGCGTGATGGGCGACAATCCGCTGAAGGCAACTGACATTGTCACGGAAGAATACCCCGGCTTCCCCACAGACATGCAGGCGCAATTCATGGCGCTGGCCACGCAGGCGGAAGGCACGTCCGTGATCACGGAAAATATCTTTGAGAACCGTTTTATGCACGCGCAGGAACTTGTGCGGATGGGCGCGAATATCAAGATCGAAGGGCGACGCGCCGTGGTGCGGGGAAAGACTCCGCTGAGCGCGGCTGCCGTGCTCGCCTCAGACCTGCGTGCTTCCGCGTCGCTGGTCCTTGCCGCCCTGGTGGCGGATGGCGAAACCATTATTGACCGCGTTTACCACATTGACCGCGGTTACGAAAACATTGAAGGAAAATTCAAAGGCGTAGGCGCGCAAATCCGCCGCATTGGCGAGATGCTGCCCAAACGACACGGCGCCGGCAGCTAAGTTCCCCAGTTTTTGCCAGATTGCTGTCTCGCCATGTTTACTTGCAAGTGCTATTGACAGACCGCTGGATTCGCGGCAAACTCCGTTCAACTCATCAAGCTCTGGAACAACGCACTCCAGACAAACGCTGGCAGCACGTTCGTCAGCGGTCAGATCGCCACCGTCTTGTGCGCTGGGGTTTTGCTTATGGCCCATCGCCCCATGCCGAAGCCAGACGCGGCCGGTCGAACGCTTCCGGTCAAGAGCACGTCCCTGCCGACGCCCGCTCCGGATCAAAGCCTACCGGAAATCACGCTACGTTCTCCCGCAACTTTCAAAGATAGAATTGTTAAGTCTCGACGCGATTATTGGGCGATCGCTTTTGCCGCTCCATTGATTGCCGTGGTGTTGCTGTTGGGCTGGAGAGTCGGGAAAATATTCTGGGCGGGGTCCTCCAGTGCTCAGAAACGAAACTTGAGCAGTGTGCAAAATGGTTCAACCGTCCCGAAGCCAGCTTTGCCGAAAGCTACGCTCAACGCCGAAGCTGGGATCGATCCGAATAGAGGTACGGACGGCCTTCCCACAAAGAGCAGCGCCACCTCCCCGCACCCTTCGCGAATCGCTTCTCATGATGACGCCCGGAGCAAAATCGCGGAGGGCCCAGTCGTCATCCGCGCGTTGGTAGGCCGCGACGGAAAAGTTCAGCTGGCACAAGTTGTTCGCGGAAACAGAAAACTTTCCGTTCCCGCTCTGGCAATGGTACGGCAGTTAAATTTCAACCCATATGCGCCGCACGGCACACCTTTGGAATTTGAGACTGAGGTCACGGTTTCAGAATCAGGTGCCGACGGTTCCAGCGACGGAATACAATTTTCCATCCCTCGCGAGAGCGAAACGATACGGCCGGTAGAGACGCCCGTCGCTATTGAAAAGCCGTCAAAATAGTCCGGCTTTAATGTTAATCTTATAAGTTCCATTCCCATTCAGGCGCCTGACGTTATTCCGCAGCGCCCTTCTAGCCATTGTTCGTGGGGATGGTCCGCGATCTAGCAATCAATCTCATACGAGGAGCAGGCAATGAAAGTTGGGGTTTTAACTGGCGGAGGCGACTGTCCGGGACTCAATGCAGTGATCCGTGCCGCAGTGCGCAAAGGTTCTTTTCATTACGACGACGAGTTCGTTGGATTTCTGGAAGGCTGGCGCGGAGTGATGGAAGACCACATCGTGCCCCTGAATCTGGACGCGGTGGCCGGCATTCTGCCCCGTGGCGGCACAATTTTGCGGACCTCCCGCACCAATCCTGCCAAAAAGCCCGATGGCCTGGACATTTGCATCGCAACCCTGAAGCGCCACAATATTGACGCGCTTATTGCCATCGGCGGCGATGACACACTATCCGTTGCCAGAAAGCTCCACGAAAAAGGCGTCAAAGTTGTAGGCGTTCCCAAGACAATTGACAACGATCTGGCCGGAACGGATTACACCTTTGGGTTTGACACCGCCGTCAACATTGCGACGGAAGCGATTGATCGTCTGCACACCACGGCCGAGGCCCACAACCGCGTGATCGTTGTCGAAGTGATGGGACGCGACGCGGGATGGATTGCGCTGCACAGCGGAGTCGCGGGTGGCGCGGACGTAATCCTGCTTCCCGAGCAACCGTTCGATATCGAAAAGGTTTCAGAAACGATTCGTCAGCGCCACGAGCGCGGCCGCTACTTCAGCATCGTTGTAGTCGCTGAAGGGGCCAAGTTCGCCACTGCCGATCCGCGGCAGCAGGGAGAGCTTGTTACCCAGGCAAAGGGCAAAGATGAATTTGGCCACGTTCGCCTTGGTGGCATCGGTAACGCGCTTGCCAACGAGATTGAGAAAAAAACGGGATACGAAACGCGCGCCGTGGTCCTAGGCCACATTCAACGTGGAGGATCTCCCAGCGCTTTCGATCGCATGCTGGCCACGCGTTATGGGTTGAAAGCGATTGACATGGTCCATCACGGCGAGTTCGGATGCATGGCTGCTCTACGTGGAAATGCCCTGATCGCAATTCCTCTGGCGGAGGCCCTCTCCAAAAACCGCACCGTCACCCCTGAAATGATCGCGGTCGCGGAAGGAATTCTGGCGCCACTCGAGACTCCGGAACACGTGAAATAACTGCTTTATAGTGAATCGGCCTGAGCGGAAATGCTCAGGCCGCTTTATTTTTGCGGGATTCGTTGGACGGTTTTGTTTGCGAGGAAGAGCGTGGCTTAGACCACAACATTCAACGCGGATGGCAGCACGTCGAGTGATTCACAGTGCAGCGTGAGCACTTCGCCATCCACCATGCAATCCACCGGTCCATCCAGATTGAAATCAATGCGCTTGGCGGCACGACGCTCTGCGAGCGGATGGTTGATATGCGTGCCGTCGTATAGAGTCGGCAAATTCCGAATCAGACCGGCGCGACCGATCGGCCCCCAACGCACGTACTCAATCAAGCCATCGTTTACATCAGCCTTCGGCGCAATCATCATGGTGCCGCCCGTGTATTTGCTGTTGCTGAAGGTAAGAAACAGGCATCGCCGGTCATCAATCTTCGTTTCCCCATCCACGCGCAGAGGAAAAGGACGGCGGCGAAAACGCGCCAAACAGAGGAAGATGGACGTTTGATATCCAAGTTCGCCCCACGCGCTGAAGCGGCGGGCCCGCAGCGTCGCCACGTCCGCGGAAAAGCCCACGCTTAATAAATTGATGTAGTGAAGAACGCCTTCGCGATGTTTGAGCCGCAGCACGTCGCAAGGCCGTGCGCGTCCAGCCAAAATGGATTCAATTCCGTGCTCGACTCCTTTGTCACTGAAGTCGCGCAAAAACGAATTGCCGGTGCCCAGCGGAAGAAAGGCCAGCGTAGGATGTTCACTGGTTCCCTGGGCAAAGAGTCCGTTCACAACTTCGAACGAAGTACCGTCTCCTCCGACTGCGATAAATTTTCGGTAGCCAGAGCCAAGCGCCTTCTGTGCGAGTTCAGTGGCCTTCCCCGCGCGGTCCGTTTCGGCAACATCAACTTTGACGCCTCCCGCCCTAAGCTTTTCGAGCGCAGGGCCGACCAGTTTGCGGCATCGGCCTCCGCCAGCTGCGGGATTCACAATCGCCAGGAATGCGTCTTTCATAAATCAACGATGGCCCCACGTTCCAGGGCTTTTCCGATTTCCTCAGCCAGAACGTTGCGTTTGATTTTCATCGAAGCGGTGCGCGGAAAATCCTTTTGCCACACGATGTAACCGCCGACCCGTTTGAAATCCGGCAGCTTCCGGTTGCGCGCGGCAATTTCGTCTTTTAGCGATTCCGTAAATTCCTGGTTCTGCTCCATGCGCAGCACAAGCACCAGTTTCTCGTTGCCCAGGCTCTTCGCAGGCCAAATATAGTTTGCTGCAAAAATACAGTATTCCTTTGCTGCGATGCCTTCAAAGGCGGTCTCAATGTCTTCCGGATAGATATTCTTGCCGCCTTCGGTCACGATCATATTTTTCTTGCGGCCAAAAAGCTGCAAGTGCCCACGCCCGTCGAAGCGGCCCAAATCGCCGGTCAACAACCAGCCATCAACAATGGTTCGCGCGGAAAGCTCCGGGTCATCGAGATAGTGCGACATCACAGTGCGGCTCTTCGCTGCGACTTCACCTATCCCTTCGCTGTCGGGTTTGAGAATTCTCAATTCCACGCCGGAAAGCGGCGTCCCAACGGTGTCGGCCCGAAATGGTTTGAAGTCATTCAGGGTCAGTGAGGTGCCCGCTTCGGTCAGCCCGTAGCCATTCGCCACGGGAATTCCCAGTTGGTAAAAGAATTCCAGCGTTGCCGGTTCCATAAACGCGCCGCCGGTAAACACCGCCAGCAGTTCTCCGCCGAACGCCGCATGCACTTGTCCCAGCAACTTTCGGCTCAATTTCACATTCGGCTGTTTCCGGGTAAGGAGTTTGTTCAGCCCGATCATGCGATTCAAAATGAATCGCTTCGCGAAGTTCAGCTCGTCGAACTTGGCTCGCAGTCCGCGCTCCAGATTTTTCAGGATCATCGGCACCAGTGCGACGTAAGTGATCCGGTAGCGCATGAAGGCATCGCGAACAAATTCCGGCCGGAGCGTCCGCAAATGGACTACACACGCTCCACATACAAACGGCCCGATGAATCCCACCATAAAATCAATGGCGTGGTTGGTGGGAAGAATGCTCAGGTAACGCACACCAGGCCAGAAGGCAAACCTTTCCGCTAGAGATTTGCACTGCTCAAGATAATTGCCATGCGTTAGCACGCAGCCTTTGGGACGGCCGCCGGTGCCCGAGGAATATACGATGCACGCCACGTCCTCGCGCTTTCGCGTCACAAAATGCGGATCGCCCTTGCGCCGGAATTCCTCCCAGCGAAAAGCCCCTCCCAACTCCGCGCGCAATGGAGCTTCCGTGACCAGGACGGTTTGCACGCCATGGGTCTTTCCGCCCGACGACTGCAAGATTGCCCGCCACAGGTGATACTCAACAATTAGAACCTTAGCTTTGGAGTGCGCAAGCAATTGCAAATGCTCTTCGGGAGTGAGCTTGTAATCGAGCGGGACCAGCACGCCTCCGGCGTAGAACACCGCGTAGGCAGAAATCAGCCACTTGGACTGATTGGTCATGATAATCGCGGCGCGGTCGCCCGGGGCAAAACCGGCGTCTTCAAGAGCACGAGCGAGCGGTAATGCGACTTCCTTGAAGTCCGAATAGGTAAGGCGGGTCCTTTCCTTTTCGCGGTCGGCCTCGATGAGGCAGGTTTCATTCGGCCAGCGGTCAAGGGCATCCTGCAACGCGGCCCCGAGGCAGGAGTATTGATCTAGATTTAACATTCAGGAAATATGTTGATTGTAGATGGGAAGCCGAAGAAATTGCACTTTCGCTTCGGCATGTCTATCAAACGGCAACCTACAATCTCGACTGGATCCGGCTGGCCAGAGTGCGAAAGTCGGAGACGCCTTGCAGTTCATAGTCCGGCAATTCTACATGAAAGTGATGCTCTAGCTTGGTGAGCAGGTCGAGGGCCTGCAGGCTGTCAATCTTCAGGGCTTTGAAGAAATCATCGTCAGGCGTGAGTTTTTCGCGCGGAACCTTAAAGTGCGCGGCCGCCAGATTCAGGATTTCTTCGAGCGTATGTTCAGCGGTAGGCATGATTGCTTGTCTCCATTGCTAAAAAATGCCAGAACTTTTCAGGGCAGATAAGGCAACGCTTCTGTGCTCTCCACGAATTTCTTCAAGCCCGCTTGCACGGCGGGCTTGCCGAAAAGCTCACAGAAAATATCGATTTCCTGCTTCAACTCGTCGTAGGGAATCGGCTTGATGAATTTTTTCGCCGCGACGGCGGTTTGCCGATCGAATTTTCCAAGTTGCGCCGCTGTGCCACGCGCGACACGCAAAGCTTCTCCCTCGCCCACCAATTGACTTACAAGTCCAACCTGCTGGGCTTTGGTCGCATTGAAGCTGCGTCCGGTAAGCAGCAAATCGCGGACAACACCATTGCCCAAATCACGCTTCAGGCGCGGGATTCCGCCAAAGCCCGGGATGAGCCCCAAGCGCAATTCAGGAAAACAGAAGCGCGCCATTTTGTCGGCGATCAGCAAATCGCACACGAGCGCCAGCTCAAATCCGCCTCCGAAAGTCACGCCATGCAGCGCCGCGATTGTGGTGAGCGGGGCGGCGTCAATGGTGTTCATTACTTTATGAATGCGCTGCAGAAAATCACGGACGCCCCGCGCCGCTTCCTGAGGCTGCAGTTTCTGCGCGCTGTAGTACAGTTCGCTCAAGTCGGCGCCCGCGCAAAAACCAGTTTTCATTGTGCTGTGCAGAATCAGCGCATGCGCCTGGTCCTGCAAAACCGGCAGAGCGGCAACAAACTTTTCCAATTCCTCCAGGGCGACGGTGCCAATCTCATTGCAGGGGGCGCGATGCAGCGCCAGTTCAATAACGCCGTCCTTTACGTCCCACGATAGCGATTGGCCCTGAAAAGTCTTCATACCGCCTGCTTCACCCGATACATCTCTTCAATTTCCGATTTAAATGCGGATGTGATCGCATCGCGCTTCAACTTTCCCATCGCGGTCAGCAAACCGCTGTCAATGGTAAAAGGCTCGGGATGAATGTGAAACGCACGAATCTGCTTATAGTGCGGCAGTGCCGCATTGGCAAAATTCACCGCGCGCTGGACTTCCCCGGGTGTGACCTTGCCGGTCACAACGAGCGACAAATATCCACGTCCGTTGCCCACCAGCATGACTTGCTGTGCAGCGGGCAGGCTTTGGTGTACGTCTTCTTCAATCGGCTCGGGCGCGATATTGTGCCCCGACCCCAGAATGATCAAATTCTTAATCCTGCCAACGATGCGCCAGTTCCCCGCCGCGTTTACCTCGCCCTGATCGCCCGTATGGAACCAGCCGTCGCGCAAGGCTTTCGCGGTTTCCTCGGGCCGGTTCCAGTATCCCGGAAAAATATTCGGCCCATGCACGATGATTTCTTCGTTCTCTCCAAGCTTCATTTCAATCCCAGAAATGGCGGGTCCCACACGGCCGGGCTCTACGTGACGCGGATCATCCATTGTGCAGATTGCCATGGTTTCGGTCAGCCCATAAACCTGCAAGACTGGAATGCCGAGCATCATGAAATAGAGTTGCGTTTCCACATTCAAAGGCGCGGAGCCGCAGATCAGCGCGCGAAGATTGCCGCCAATCATTTTCTTGCGGATAGTAGGAAAGACGACGGTGTTGGCCAGCCATAGCCAGATGGAATCGCTAAACTTCGATTGCAGGGCCCGCTTTCGCAGCCATGCGGTCTTCCCCTGCGTGTAGATCATGAGGGCCACGCCGCCGGTCTTGTGCAGTTGTTCTTCCACGGCTTTGCGCATGCGCTCCAGCAATGCGGGAACGTTGAGAATATAATCCGGCGAAGCCTCGCGCATCTGTTCGGCTATTTTGCTCAGATCGGTGTTCAGCGTGAGCACGCTGCGGCGCAGCAGGCAGGTGAGCAACAATACCCACGAGCCGGCAAAACAAAATGGAAGGTAATGGAAGACTCTGTCTTGTCCGGCGTGGTCCTCCATGAGAACGTCGAGCCGTTCGGATGTACAGGCAAGCATGTGGCCAAGATTGCCAGCCGTCAAAACAACACCTTTCGCCTCGCCTGAAGTGCCCGATGTATAAATGACTGCTACTGGATCCGCATCTTGAAGCTGAGGCTTGGAAGAAGCTGAGGCTTTTGCCGCGAAAACATCTTCAAACAAATACTGCGCAGGCGCTTCCGGCCAGTTTTGCGCAATCCCATCCCGCAACTCTTGATTGGCGCAACAGATCAATGCTGGAGAACAATCCTTCATCATCGCAACCAGTTCTGCTGCCGCCTGGCGGGAATAAAGCGGCACAACGAGCAGCCCTTCCGCCATGATGGCAAGGTCCATGGCAACCCAGTCAACGCTGTTTGGCGCCAACAGGGCGCAGCGGTCGCCCTTCTTGAGATTTTTGCCGACGAGGAAAGCTCGCGCTTTGGCGATCCTCTCGAGCAAGTCCAACCCGCCGACGGAAACATTTCCGCCGTCGCGTAGTTCGACTAAAACGCGGGTAGTACCGGCAGCCTCAAGCTGGCCAAAGATGTTTTCCAGAAAATTCATGAAGAAGCAGATTCCTCACCACTCAAGTGGATTCGGAATGGCAATCCCTTAAAGTTCCTGCCTTAACGCAAAACTTGTGCAGGTTCAGCTATATGCCTGAATCAATTGCTTCAAATTCTCACTCATTGGCGGCAAGTAATCTTCCCAACTCCACTCGCCCTTGCGTATGGGAAAGTCCGGATACCGGCGCTGCACTTCTTCCTCAAAGTACACTCCCATGCGAGCCATGGTTTTCAAATTCTTCACCACGCTTTTTCCAATCCCTTCGGCAATTCGGTCGCCTTCCGTATAAAGCTTCTCAAGTGCAACTAATAATTTAGATTCCAATTCAGGATCGCTCACGTCCATCAGTAGATCCTCATGGTTCCGTTCATGCATCAGGTTGCGAATGCGCTCGTCCATGGTGATTCCCGCGGAAGGCACCAGTGCAGGCATGGAGGTCACAATGCCATGAAATCTTGATGACGCCATCAAGCTGCCAGTCCGCAGAATGCTCACCATCTGGTACATGTCGTAGTCGCTCGACGCGAATACGGGGAGTCCGCCCAGCTTCTCAGAAATACGCCGGCAGGCATGCACGTCCAACTGTTCCGTGGCCACCAGTACCGGAAACACCTGCCTTTTCTGCCGGAAGGCATTCACCGCATTGGCCATGGCCGTCAGATAGCGATCAAATGCGGCATCTACCTCAGGCCCGGATTTGTGGAAGTAAACCGTCCTGTAGTAGCTCTTCTTGTATGCGCCAACGGTTGCGCGCGCCATGTACTTTGCCAGCGATGGTTTCACCGGCCACCAGAATGGGTTAATAGGACAAACAATTAAGATCGGCAACTTCCCGTCCCATCCGGCATCCATCATGACCTTGCGGCCGTATTCCGGAGGAAGCGGCTCGAAGGTCCACGCGGTGTCAGTTCCCAACTCCGTGGGCACGCCCAATTCCCGCAGCACTGTGCGCGATTCTTCATTGCGGGTAATGATGAGCGAATCCTTGCAATAGCGTGCGCACATCTTACGGATCGAAGGGTCCATTTGCCCCGCGCCCGATCCATAACCAACAGAGAGCTTGTTCTGCGCCGCCGCAACTCCCAGCGAGCCGATAATCATCGTGGTCAAAGCATTCGCAAACGTCCTGGTGAATGCCGACCCTTCAACCACGACCACGCCGTGGTGCTTTGGGACCTCGCGTGCCAGAAAAGACGGAAACATATCCGGGAGCTGTACCTGCTGTGCGCCCGCGAAATATCCGTCGCTCAGCTTAAAGTTCTGGCTCATGATGCTGAATTCGACGTTTTCATCGCCAAGAATGTGGCGGAGTTGGCGCAGCGTCTCTTCAGGCCGCACGTCGGAGCCGGTATTGCGCGTCCCGTTATAGCCGGTGAACAGGAGCTTCAGTTTCTCGCCCGGCTGCCAGGGCTTGCCGCGCCCCAGCATCCATTTCGCTTTGGCGCGTTCAATGTTGCTGCTCACCCAACTTTCCAAAATAAAATCCATCATGCGGCCGTACCTCCGGCTTTAGTCGGCCAGCCCTGGTAGGGATAGGTAAAGTTGGTTTCGCGACTGAACTTAAGCAACGGATAGCTATATTGCGAAAAAGGCACGGGTTTGCGTCCAAGTTCCGACGTAACGCGTGTGTTATCGAACACAGTATTCCAGGTCAGATAGGGCATAAATACTTTCATTAATGCCGCGCCATGCCCTACAGCGTTCCTGCGATTGGCAAGGCTGTTCACGACCCCGGCGAACGGCTTTTGAGCAAACGGAAGAAACACTGGCCCGCGCTTGTTCTGCGTCGCAGCCAATGCACTGGTCACTTGCCGAAATGTTTGCGAGTCGCGGCCTGACGAGAGGTGGTAGGTATCAAATTGTGGCTTGTCTTTCACGTGCAGCGTGGCAATGGCATCCGCCACAAAATCCACATTCACAATGTCAATTTTGTCATTGGGACGAAACGGCAAAGCGGGCAGACCCGCGAGAAACACAAACGACCTGACCATATCGAATTGAGTAGTTTGCGGATAGCGGCTGTCGCCCAGCACAATGCTGGGACGGAAAATCGTAATCGGCACATCGGACAACAACTGCCGCACCATGTGCTCGCAGAATTTCTTGGTGCGCGCGTAGGGATCGTAGTCAGAGCGGGCCCAGTCAATCGAGGCGTCTTCCGTTACTACTTCGTTGCTTCTCATCCCCGCCACAGCCACCGTACTTACATTGCTGAAGCGCCGCAGGCCGTGGTAGTAATTCGCCTGCCGCGCGAGTTGGATGACCTCGAGCGTTCCGCGCAGATTGACGTTCAAACAACTCTTCTCTGATTTCCTATTCAGCGACGCCGCGCAATGAATGACGGAATCGGTGGTATGCACCAGCCGCTCATAGTCCTCGCGCACCAATCCAAATCCAGGCGTAGTCAAATCACCGCGGAACACGCGGACTTTTGTTTGCAGAAATTCGTAGAAGCGGGGAAAGTCCATGTGTAACTGCAAGGCCTGCCAAAGCCGGACCTCGGCTTCATGCGGGTCTTTTGCACGGACCAAAACATTCAGCGATGCGCCATGCTGCTGCAATAAGTTCGCTGCAACATGCGCTCCAATATATCCGGTGGAACCTGTCAGGAATATTGCCACGTTGCTCCGTCCGTATTGGTGTTCACAGGCTCTCCCTTGGTTTTGGGCAATAGCTGCAAGTCGCGCGGAGGCCGCGCCTCGAGCGGCTTCCCTTCAATCAAAGGATACGTCCACTTACGCAATGCAGGGATATGAACATTGATCCAATACTCCCACCAGTCAAGCGATCGCGTGTCGTAGGCGAAGTCTTTTTTCTCGTCTTCTACCAGGGCGTAAGAAAGTTTTTCGACATTCTCGGCGGCAAAGTCGTGTTCGTTCAGAAGAATAAATGGCTCGAACAATTCCACCAGTTTTTCTACTCTCTCCAGCATTCGCTCGGCTCGAGCCAGCGGCGTTTTTCGCAACGGCAGCGGAGACATGATCCGCTGGATGGACTTCACAATTGCTTTCTGCGCGGGCGCAGACATCCAGTTATAGCGGCCTTTTGAAACCGGGATCGCATCGAGCCTCAGCCGCAGCCAATACTCGAGACCCTCTTGTGCCCGATAATGTTTGCGGTGCGCGAGCGATGTCAGCTCAATCGAGCGTCCCATGTCGCATGGGTTGGTCACCGAGGTCGCCAACTGATACAGCGAATCGTTTCTGCGTTCGATAATCGCAGCCGCAATCAGCGTCATTCCTGCGCAAACCGAATCCACGGGCAGAATATCTAATCGCTTGCGTTCGTTCGAAGGCAACTGCCGAAACACTGTGCCCAACAGATACGAAAGCGACGCCGACGTATTGATGCCTTCGTTCCAGCCGATAAATGGCTTGGCAATTGAGGTCTCAACGATTGCGGGACGCACAATGGCAATCGGCAAGCCGACCCCATACTTCGAGATCAGAGACTCCGCCAGACTCTTGGTCAATGTGTATGTGTTCGGCCAGCCAAGTTCTTTCGCTCGATCCGCCCCGAGTTCGGTCAAATAATTCTTCAGCCAGCGAATGCGGTTTTTGCGAATCTGATTTTCCAGCGCTGCGCCTTGCAAATCCTTCGCCGCATGTTCCTTGGCCAGGGCCTGCATACGGAGTTCGCCTGTGACTTCCTCGCCTTCGGCCTTAATCTCAGCTCTCTTTATCGACTCATGCAGCGACTGCCACTCCCGTTCTGCGTCAAAATCAGGGACATTACTAGGCGTGTAGTTGGGGCGCACGATTTCCGGCACCCGCTCATCGCGCGCTCCGGCCACATAGCACGTTGAAAGATGTAGCAACCCGGAGTGGTCCGACTTGCGGACAAACTCCAAAATATTCAAGGCTGCGTCCACATTGGTGGCCAGCGCATCCCGCAAGTCAGGATTGAAGTCAGTCAATCCCGAACTGTTGATGACCAAATCCAACTTCCTGATGAGGTACGCGGAAGTTTCCGAGTCGAGTCCCAAGCCTTCCTGCGAGACGTCGCCTTCGATCACTTCCACGCGGTCGTTGAGAAATTGCGCAAGACCATCCCCGTATTTTTCAAACAAAGGATCAAATACAGGCGACTCCTGCACCATTTTTTCAAAGCGCTTCCGCGCCGGATTGGATTTTTGCCGACGGATCAGCAAATAGATACGCTTGATCTCAGGCAAGTCCATCAGCGTATTTGCCAGCCAGACCTTCCCAATGAATCCTGTTACACCAATGAGCAGGACGTGTTTGTCAGCGAGCGCTTTGCGCACCGAAAGCGGGCCTCGGGGCACGTCCTTTTCAAAATGAACAATAGGACGCTCGGTCCCGCGCCTCCGGCGCACCGATGGAATCACGGCAGCCCAAAGAGATTTTGGCTTTAGTAGCGCCAGATCCCGCACCAACTGTTGCGGGGTGCGTTGCCCGTCGGGTCTCGAATCGGCAATCCGCGCGAAAATACCCCGGGGGCGAATGACCGGGTCCTGCAGCCTGCCGGTAGCAATTCCGTTACGGAATTCCAAACGGTTGGCAATTACCCATTTCACATCCAGATGGTGAGCCAGGGGGCGCATGACGTGCACCAGTCCCTGGCTTACCAGGACGACTTCAGCGCCCGACTTCTGCAATTCTTTAAGTTTTTCGATTCCAGCGGCTTTCAGGTGTGGCTTCAGCTTGTACTGGAAGTATTCTTCTCCCAGCAAATCGAGCCGGTCCCGGGTTACGCCACGCAGCACGGTATGCACAACGCGTGTAGCGAATTTCCGGTCGAGCGAATACAAAAACGGACGAATTACCGCCGCCAGCAACACCAGCCCCCGCCTTACCCAGCGCTCGGAAAACGTCTGCGCATTCCAGGTAAAGAACGCCACTGGACGTACCACGCTCAAGTTAAGCAGGCTGCCTTCCACGCGCCAATAAACTGGTGCCGTAGGCCTCGGATTTTTGCTCGTTTCAGTCAAAATGTTTCAGTCAAACCGTCGATTCGGTCAAATCGTGCTTCGGTCAAAACTTGATTCAGACTTATCAACCTGGGTCTTCAGGAATTCATATCTCAAACACCAAAGGCAGGCACATTATTGTAAACAATTGTTCGGCAAGGAGCGAGGAACGAACCTGTAAGCTCAACAATTATATAGGTATGTAGGTGGATACCTGTACGCGCTATGTGGACTTTGCTGATTCTTGTCCGCGCACTAAAAGCGCCATGCAGCCACCCAGTCCAATCAGCAGACCGATGATGACGAGCGCAGTTTTGTGCTGCACAAAACCAATAATTGAAGGCCCAAAAAATCCACCCAGATTGCCCACTGAATTCACAATGGCAATGCCGGCTGCGGCAGCCGTACCGCTGAGTCCCGTGTTTAACGCCCATATGGGTCCGCACATGGAAAACACCGCCATCAGTCCCAGAGACAATCCGATAATGGTCGGCACCAGCGAATGAGAGAACGCGCTTAGCAATAATCCTCCCATTCCGCAGAACGCCGAAAGCGCGATGTGCCACCTTCGCTCGCCCGTCCGGTCGGAATGGAATCCAACCAAAACCATGGTGATCGCAGTTGCGATATAGGGCACGGCGGAGAGCAAACCAAGGTTAAAGTTGCTCATTCCTGAAAAACTTCGAATAAACGATGGCAACCAAAGACTTACGCCGTAAGCGCAAGTATTCACTCCGAAATACATCACCACCATGAGCCAGATGATGGGTCTCGCAAGGGCTGCCGACGCCGTGCTGTTCTGCACTACCATGCTGCGCCGCTCGTCTTCCAATAGTCCGAGCAGCCAGTTGCGCTCTTTCTCACCCAACCAAGCGGCATGTTCCGGAGAATCAGCAAGAACGACGAATACGACCAATCCCAGCAAGATGGCAGGAAGTCCTTCCATGATGAACAACCATTGCCATGCTTTCAAATATCCGCTGATATGCCATTGCAGGATGGCCCCTGAAATGGGGCCGCCCACAACCCCTGAAAGCGGCCCAGCTGTCATGAACCAGGCAATCGTACGGGCGCGCGCTGTGGTGGGAAACCAGCTTTTCAAATAAAGAATGACACCAGGGAAAAAGCCCGCTTCTGCCGCGCCCAGCATGAATCGCAAAAAATAGAACTCATGCGCGGTCTTCACGAAAATCATGGAACAGGAAATCGCGCCCCACACCACCATCAGCAGCGTGACCCATCGCCGCGCTCCCACGCGCGCAAGGACCAGATTGCTGGGCAACTGGAAGAAAAAATATCCGGCAAAAAATATTCCCGCGCCAAGGCCGTAAACTTCCTCGCTCAACCCCAGTTGTTGCAGCATTTCCAGCTTGGCAAAACCGACGTTGATACGGTCCAGATAAGCGACGATGTAAAGGACAAAAAGAAACGGGACCAGGCGCAAAGTGATTTTGGAGATTACCGCCGCTCCGGAGTCCTGCTCAACGGTGGCTGGAGTTGGAATGAAATTAGACGTGGTAAGCACCCCTTACGTGGTCGGTCATATTTCGCACCATGCGGATATTCTTGTTGCTAGATACTCAACTGCTCTCTGATTTCGCGGACCATCTCTTCCGGCGACAGGCTCACGTCCACAACAATTGCGTCCGTGGGCTCTTCGAGATCCCCAAACTGTGCTGCCAGAATACTCTCTCCGGCGAAATGCCCGTGCCGTTGCCGCAGGCGCGAGCTAATCAATTCCATGGAGCCCTTCAAATATACGACCTGCACTTCCGGCCCCACCCGCAACTCGTCGCGATAGCTCCGCTTCAAGGCGGAACACGCCAATACTACATTGCGGCGAGCTTTAATCCATTGCGAAATCGCGTCCCGCATGGCCTGCAACCACGGGGCTCGATCGGCATCATCGAGTGGAATGCCGTGCTGCATCTTTTCCACGTTGGCCGCTGAATGAAAGCTGTCCGCATCCGCGAACATCCATCCCGTTTGCCCGGCCAGCAGCTTTCCAACCGTTGTCTTCCCCACCCCCGTGACCCCCATGACTATAACGATCATGTCTAGCTCGCCCGCAGTTTACGGCGCATAGGTCCTCTCGAACTGGTTGCGGGAATTCTTCACTGTAAACGTCCCGTCAGGATGCGCAGTCACTTCGATATGGTTTCCGTCAGAACTCGTCTCGGTATTCGCGATAAAGTCGTCCACCACGTTATGCTCTTTCCCGCCCGGCTCCGCATAGTGCAACTGCCATAACGCAGCCAGCCCGGGTGAGTCATGTACGATCTGCCACGCTTCGGGACTCGCACCCTTCCGCGCGCCATTGTTCATAATGGCCACCCGCGGATGGACGGCATCCACCAGGGCCTTGGAATTTGACTGGTCCAAGCCATGATGCGATACCAGAAACAAATCCACGCTGCCGATTGGATTGTTTGGGCACATCAACTCCGCTTCCTTCTTTTTGGTGAGGTCACCCAAGTCGAGAAATCGGAACTTGCCGAATGTCGTAAGGGTCCCGAGCGAATAAGCATTCTCGCTGTGGTCCACGGTCCAATCGGGTTCACCAGCACAAAAAGGATTCGCCTGCCCCGCACCCGGCAATGCATGAGCAACGTGCTGTCCATTGGCCGTCAACACGACAACGCTGAGTCCTTTTATATGGATGTGATCGCCCGGCTTCGCCACGATGTGCTTGGACCCAGCAATCACTTTCTGATAGGCCTCATAGTCTTTTCGCGTGATATCGGAATCTTCCCGGTTCGCCCCGTGATCAACAAACGTCCCCACTTTGATCTGCTTCACCAGATCCGGAATCCCGCCCACGTGATCATGGTGGAAGTGTGTAATCAGGACATAATCCAACTTCTTAATTTTCAATTGCCGCGCCAACGTCACCACCCGGTCAGCGCCGAGCTTTCCCGGCCAGCCAGCGTCGATCAGCAGAGTCTTTCCGGAAGGGCTGACAAGTAGCGTAGATTGGCCGCCCTCCACATCAATCGAATAAATATGCAGAGACTTGGAGGACTTCGCTTCAGCTGAGGGCAATAACAAACAAAAGAACAGAACGGCCGCAAAAATTCCCATCCAGCCACGGCGCATAGGATCGTTCTGAGGAGTCAAAGCACACTTATCTTACCTGAAGATAATTCTTTTGGAGACGCATCTTGCGGTGCTGTCCTAATGCTGCGTTGCAAGCAATTCTCCCAGAGTCCAAACATGGTCGGTAATTCCCGCCTCCATCGCCGGAGTTACGCGAAGGGTTTGGTGTATCCGGCAAAAGTTGTAGTAGGCGAAATGAAGCGCACAGGCCGCTTTCAGATTGTCGAGTTTTTTAGAGAAAGCGTTGGTCAACCTAGTAAAGCGGCGAATCGCCATTCGCATCGTAAGGTTCTGCCGCTCTACAAAACTAGTGGAGATGTGGCGCAGGTCTGGCCGACCATCCCGTATTTTTATTATCGTTTCTATCATGGGAGCAGGAGAGTACCGCCCAGCAGCATCGTGTTGCCCATAGTCGCCGTACAACTTTATCAATTGTGCGAAGTCTGCTTGTCCTGCGAAAACGTCTTCGACTCCCTTACGGTAAAAGTGGAATCCGTCTGTAGTGATTTGCAAGCGATGTTCCGCAGCCATGCGGTCTCGGAGCGTGGTAAGGAAAGTGTAGGTAGTTTCTCGGTTGCGCTTACCAACGGTGTAGGCTGGAATCAATTTTGTTTCGGCATCGATGGCAACGAATACCCAAGCATCGCCAACTTCTGGCGAGTCTTCTGCTTTTACGTGACGCTGCTTTTTGCCTACGAATCCCCACATCTCATCGCTTTGAATCCGCTTGCACTTCAAGTTTTGCATCTTCGATTCCATCAAATCTATGCAGCGTTCGCCAGCAAAGACAAGCAATCGCATGATCGTATCGCGGTGCAATTGCGTGATGCGCTCGGTACTACGAATACTAGTTCCTTCGATCAAGAGCTGAATCGCCAACAGAGCTTTATCTTCTGGTGCCGTCATGTTTCCAAACAACCGAGTGTGTTCTTCGGTGTAGGTCTTGCGGCAATTGTCACAACGAAATCTCTGAAGCCCATTGCGATGCTTTCCGAATTTCCTGCAATTCGCTTGGCAAGTTCCACAAGTCATAAATATAAAATACAGCAAGCGGTTGCTGTTAGTCAATGGGAATCTCAGAGGTACTACAGTAACTCCGATACGCGCTCGGTATCTACGTTTGCCGGATTCGTGTGCTCTAAGGTCAGGCCATGGACTTGCTAGAGCGCGTAGATTCTGGGATCAAGAATGCGGTGTTGGTTCTGCGCTCAAACGGGGTTGAGACGTTCGAGTCTTGCGAGGGAGGGCCGGGACATGCCTATCCAGAGCCCACAGT
>Ga0134125_10000292_pt1 | contig 70567 bp, 49 predicted proteins | sample KB31751_FD_96464 | JGI IMG/M metagenome (GOLD analysis project Ga0134125, IMG submission 96464) | Terrestrial soil microbial communities with excess Nitrogen fertilizer from Kellogg Biological Station, Michigan, USA - KB3-175-1 | ecosystem: Environmental > Terrestrial > Soil > Unclassified ... | reverse complement strand
GAGGTCCTTTTTCAGTTCGCCGCGGTCCGATGTTCGTTGAGATGCAATGCTGTATGCTTTGCCCAGCGCGACAAAATCCGGGCTGTCGATGTTTACGAAAGAATATCTCTTGTCGTTGAACAGTTGCTGCCACTGCCTCACCATGCCAAGGAAATGGTTGTTGAGGATGATGATTTTTACATCGAGACCGGTTTGCATAATCGTGCCGAGCTCCTGCAGGGTCATCTGGAATCCGCCGTCGCCTACAATGGCAACCACTGTTCTTTCGGGAGCCCCAAATTTTGCTCCGATGGCTGCGGGCAGACCAAACCCCATGGTGCCGAGTCCGCCTGAAGTGATATTACTTTTCGACTGGTTGAATTTTGCATATCGGCAGGCTACCATCTGGTGCTGGCCTACGTCGGTTACAATGATCGCATTGCCGCCGGTCAGTTCATTCAGCGCATCGATCACTTCCCCCATAGAGAGTATTTCGGAGGAAGGATGGAGTTCCGGAAAAATGCATTTCTCGTCTTCCTCTTTTTGCAGATCCCGGAATTTTTGCAGCCAGGCAGAATGATCTTTTTTGTCAACCAGCTGGGTCAGCAGCGGAAGCGTTTCTTTGCAATCGCCCCAAACCGGAACGGTTGCCTTTACATTCTTATCTATTTCTGCCGGATCAATATCCAGGTGAATGACCTTTGCCTGTTTGGCATATTTATCCAGCCTGCCGGTCACGCGATCGTCAAAGCGCATACCCACGGCAATCAGCACGTCACATTCATTGGTCAGCACATTCGGGCCGTAATTACCATGCATTCCCAGCATGCCTACGGCCAACGGATGGCCGGTCGGAATGGCGCTCATGCCGAGGATGGTCCAGGCTGCCGGAATCCCCGACTTCTCCAGGAACTGAATGAATTCTTTTTCGGCCCGGCCGAGAATTACGCCCTGACCGAAAATGACAAATGGTTTTTTTGCTTCGTTAATAAGCCTGGCTGCTTCCTCAACGTATTTTTTTCTGACGATGGGTTTCGGACGGTAGCTTCGGATGTGTTCACAGGGCTCATATTCTTCAAAATCGAACAATTGTATCTGGGCATTTTTGGTGATATCAATCAGTACCGGGCCGGGGCGTCCGCTGGCGGCCAGATAAAATGCCTTGGCGAGCACGGAAGGTATTTCGGTAGCGTCCGTGACCTGGTAGTTCCATTTGGTCACCGGTGTGGTAATATTGATCACATCCGTTTCCTGGAAGGCATCGGTTCCCAGTAAATGCGCATATACCTGACCGGTAATGCAAACCAGCGGCGTACTATCGATCATGGCATCCGCCAGTCCGGTGACGAGGTTGGTGGCGCCGGGACCACTGGTGGCAAATACAATCCCTGTTTTACCGGAAGCCCGGGCATAGCCCTGTGCGGCATGTGCCGCACCCTGCTCGTGCCGCACCAGGATATGTTTCAGTTTATCCTGATAGTCGTAAAGGGCATCATAAATGGGCATGATGGCACCTCCGGGATACCCAAAAATGGTATCCACTTTTTCCGCAAGAAATATTTCGAGCAATGCTGCAGATCCGGATAACTTCTGAATCTTCTTTTTTGCCGGAACCGTCTTGTCTTTTTTCGCTGTGAGCGCTTCCATCCTGATTTATTTAACTGTATGAAAAATATTTTTAATCCTCATCGGTAACACAACCCTGCGAGGCATCCTTTACACTTCTTGCATATTTAAAAAGTACGCCGCTGGTTGCTTTTAGTGGAGGCCGTTTCCATTTTTTTCGCCTTTCTGCGATCACGTCTTCCGGCACTTTCAGGGTAAGGGTGTTTTTATTGGCATCAATCTCGATCAAGTCATTGTCGTTCACCAGCGCAATCAGGCCTCCGTCAAAGGCTTCAGGCGTGATGTGGCCGACGACAAATCCGTGTGTTCCGCCGCTAAACCGGCCATCTGTAATCAGGGCAACGCTTTTGCCCAGCCCCGCTCCAATAATCGCGCCCGTGGGCTTCAGCATTTCGGGCATACCCGGCGCGCCTTTTGGTCCGATATGACGGATAACCACCACATCACCTGCATGTACTTTTCCGGTTTGTATTCCTTTGATCAGATCATGTTCGCCATCAAAGACCCGGGCGGTCCCTTCGAAACGTTCTCCTTCCTTGCCGCTGATCTTCGCCACGCTGCCGCCTTCCGCCAGGTTGCCATATAAGATTTGCAGATGGCCTGTTACCTTGACGGGATTCTCCAGCGGCATGATTATTTTTTGCTTATCGAAATCGAGATCGGGTGCCGCAGCCAGGTTTTCCGCAACCGTTTTTCCGGTTACGGTCAAACATTCCCCGTGCAGCAGACCGTTTTTCAGGAGATATTTCATTACCGCCGGCACGCCGCCATGCTGATGCAGGTCCTCCATCAGGTATTTGCCGCTGGGTTTAAAATCGGCCAGCACCGGAATCCGGTTGCTGATGGCCTGGAAATCATCCTGGGTCAGGGGAACATTAACAGCTTTCGCCATGGCAATTAAATGCAGCACGGCATTGGTGGATCCGCCGAGTATCATCACCACGGTGATGGCATTTTCGAATGCTTTGCGGGTCATGATATCCCTGGGTTTGATATCTTTCTCCAGTAATAATTTTATAGCGGCACCGATAGCCTCGCATTCTTTTTGTTTCTCTGCACTCAGCGCGGGATTCGAAGAAGAATAAGGCAGGCTCATTCCCATTGCTTCAATGGCACTGGCCATGGTGTTGGCGGTGTACATACCTCCGCAGGCGCCCGCTCCGGGGCAGGAGTTCCGAACGATCCCTTTAAAATCCGCTTCCGCCAGGTTGCCGGCAATCTTTTGACCGAGCGCTTCAAAGCTGGAGACGATGTTTAGGTCCTGTCCCTTATAATGACCGGGTGCAATGGTTCCGCCGTATAGCATGATGCCCGGCCGGTTCAGCCTTCCCATGGCCATTAAAGAGCCCGGCATATTTTTATCGCAGCCCGGAATGGTAATGATGGCGTCATAGTACTGGGCGCCGGCATTGGCCTCAATGCTATCGGCAATGATATCGCGACTGACCAGTGAATACCGCATGCCATCTGTGCCCATACTGATCCCGTCGCTGACTCCGATGGTATGAAAGATCAGGCCCAGCAGATCCGTTTTGTTGATGCTTTCCTTTACAGATTTTGCCAGATCGTTCAGGTGCATATTGCAGGGATTTCCATCCCATCCCATACTGGCAATGCCCACCTGCGCCTTGTTGAAATCAGCTTCCGTAAAGCCAATGGCATAATACATAGCCTGCGCGCCAGGCTGTGTTTCATCCTGTGTGAGTGTTTTGGAGTATTTGTTGAGTTCCGTCATAAATAATAAAAAAGAAACCCGCCATCAGGGGCGGGTCGTGTATGATTTTTAATTTTTTCTATTGATTAACCCACTCCATAAAGTACAGAGACGACAATAATAATGACCACCAGCACCCTGGCGATGATCACTTTATTGTATAATCTGCTGTTCAACATGCGTGATGTTTGAATAGCGAATATACGAACCGCGTATTAAAAAACAAAGAACTAAATAATCGTGGACTTCCTCAATTCGATATTTTCCTTATTGAGTTCAGTTCCCGACATCTTTTCCACCAGGTAATCGCTGATCAGGTCGCCGATGGTCGATGTAAAATAAAAATTCATCGGATCAATATCTTTTGTAACAAATCCATTGCTCAAAGTCCAGCCAACCGCTTCCCGGATCATCGCCGCTTCCGGCTGCAATCCGAAATGGTCCAGCATCATGGCAGCAGAGAGAATGGACCCCAGCGGATTGGCAATATCTTTTCCCGCTGCCTGCGGGAAAGAGCCGTGAATGGGTTCAAACAAGGCATTGCTTTTTCCGATGGAAGCGGAGGGGAGCAGCCCCAGCGTACCGGTGATCACACTGGCTTCATCGCTCAGGATATCGCCAAACATATTATCCGTTAGCAGCACATCAAATTGTTTCGGGTTGAGCATGAGTTGCATGGCTGCATTATCAACGTGTAAAAAATCAACTTTCACCTCCGGGTATTCCGTTGCCAGGTCCTGAACAACCTTTCGCCATAGTCTGGAAGTTTCCAGTACATTCGCCTTGTCTACCAGCGTGAGTTTTTTCCGCCGCAGCAGGGCCTGTTTAAAAGCCAGACGGGCAATGCGCTCAATCTCTTCCCGGCTGTAAACGCATTCATCTATCGCTTCCGTTTGTGCAGCATTGGTTTCCTTCTTCCCGAAATAAATACCGCCGGTAAGTTCGCGGAAGATGATAAAATCCACGCCTTCCGTATTTTTTGCTTTCAGGGGCGACAGATGGTTCAGCGAAGGATAGCTGAGTATGGGCCGGATATTGGCAAAGAGTTGCAGTGATTTCCGGAGTCCGAGCAATCCTTGCTCAGGCCGTACTTTGGCGGAGGGATTATTGTCGTATTTCGGATGGCCGACCGCCCCGAGCAAAATGGCATCGCTTTGCAGCGCGGCTTCAATTGTCTCATCCGGGAGCGGATTGCCGGTTTTATCAATGGCCGCGGCGCCCATCAGATAATAGCGGTAATGAAATTCATGGTGAAAGCACTCTGCAATGGCATTGAGCACCTTCACCGATTGCCGGGTAACTTCGGGGCCAATCCCGTCCCCTTCAATAACGACGATGTTCTTTTTCATATAGTGTCGGCATAGGCTAGCCGTTTGTTTTCGAAAGCTGTAATTTCCTCCTTCATGCTGAGCAGGTAGTCAATATCATCGTATCCGTTCAGCAGGCAGGTTTTTTTATAGTTGCTGATACTAAATTTCTCTGTTAATGCAACAGCGCCGGTTTTATACAGCGTAATGTTCTGAGACGGCAGGTCAACGGTAATTTTTGTATCCGGGTCCTGTTCAATGCCACTGAAAATTTCATTCAGAAATGTTTCACTCACCGTAACCGGCAGGAGAAAATTATTCAGGGCATTATTTTTAAAGATATCGGCAAAAAAACTGCTCACTACCACATCAAAGCCATAATCCTTAATGGCCCACGCGGCATGTTCCCGGGAAGAACCGCATCCGAAATTTTTCGCTGCTACCAGTATACGGCCTTTATATGCGGGATTATTTAAAACAAATTCTTTGCGCGGGAGCGCTTCATTGCCGTTCTCATACCGCCAGTCGCGGAAAAGGTTCTTGCCAAATCCTTCACGGCTCGTCGCTTTCAAAAAACGGGCGGGGATGATCTGGTCCGTATCTGTGTTTTCCACTTTTAGCGGAACAGCGGTGCTGCTGATAATGCTGATTGCCTGCATTGCGTATAATTATTTAGTTAGTGTAATGGAGGGGCGAATGTGGAAATATGTAAATATGAAAATGTGTAAATGTGTAAATGGGTAAATGGGTAAATGGGAAAATGAAAGCCAATCCCTAAGTTCATAATTTTCACATTTACATATTTCCAGATTCGCTCATTATTCAATCAGTTCTCTCACATCGCTCACCCTCCCGGTAATTGCTGCTGCTGCTGCCGTGAGCGGACTCGCCAGGAAAGTGCGTGCGTTCGGACCCTGTCTGCCTTCAAAATTCCGGTTGCTGGTGGAAATGCAGTATTTACCCGCCGGTATCTTATCCTCATTCATTCCCAGGCAGGCCGAGCATCCGGGCTGGCGCAGCAAAAATCCTGCGTCGGAAAAAATCTTATCAATGCCTTCTGCTATGGCCTGCTGCTCCACCTGTTTGCTGCCGGGTACAATCCAGACCTGCACATCGCTTGCTTTTTGTTTCCCTTTTACAAAGGAGGCAACCATTCTCAGGTCCTCAATCCGGCTGTTCGTACAACTACCGATAAATACATAATCCACTTTCTTTCCTTTTATTCCCGACCCGGGTTCGAGACCCATGTAAAGCAGGGATTTTTCGAAGGAAGGTTTTTCATTTTCTTCCACGTCCTGCAAATCCGGCACATGACCGGAAATGCCGATGCCCATGCCGGGATTGGTGCCGTAGGTGATCATGGGTTCTATGTCCGATGCGTCGATATGCAGCTCGCTGTCAAACTGCGCTCCCGCATCCGTAAAAAGGGTTTTCCAATGCGTGAGCGCCTGGTTCCAGGCCTCAGCTGCCGGAGCGAATTTTCTTCCTTTGATATATTGGAAAGTCGTTTCATCGGGTGCAATCATTCCGCAGCGCGCGCCCATTTCAATGCTCATGTTGCAGATCGTCATGCGGGCTTCCATGCTCAGGTTGCGGATGGCAGCTCCTGCATATTCCACTGCATAGCCGGTTGCACCGCTGGCTGAGATCTTTGAAATGATATAGAGAATAATATCCTTCGATACCACGCCTTTGTTTAGCTTTCCCTCCACATTGATGCGCATCAGTTTGGGTTTGGTCTGCATCAGGCATTGCGTGGCCAGCGCCATTTCTACTTCGCTGGTGCCGATGCCGAAGGCAATGGTTCCGAAAGCGCCGTGGGTGGACGTATGACTATCGCCGCAAACGATGGTCATGCCCGGCTGCGTAATGCCGAGCTCCGGTCCGATCACATGCACGATTCCCTGGTAGGGATGCCCGAGACCATAGAGTTCAATTCCGAATTCCGCACAATTCTTCTTTAGTGTTTCCACCTGCACACGCGAAAGCTCTTCTTTAATCGGAAGATGCTGATCAATGGTAGGAACATTATGATCTGCCGTTGCCACCACCTGCTCCGGCCGGAATACCGGAAGATTCCTTTGCCGCAGTCCCTGGAAGGCCTGGGGACTGGTCACTTCATGAATAAAATGTTTATCAATATAAAGAACGGAAGGGCCGTCGCTGATCGTTTTCACAACGTGCGGTTCCCAGATCTTTTCAAATAATGTTTTAGCCATCGGTTTAATAAATTATGCGGTTACCCGGGCGAGTTTGTGCAAATCTTCTTCACCCACTTCTTTTTTGGTATCAGCCATCCGCAGAAATTCAACGTACAGTACATCAATTTCATTTCTGGTAAAATCGTATCCGATCTTATGCAGGCGGTGAGCCAAAGCGCTTCTTCCGCTGCGGGCGGTGAGCACAATTTTGGAGCCGTCGGCGCCTACTTCCTCGGGATTGATGATCTCATAGGTCTGGGAGTCTTTCAGGAATCCGTCCTGGTGAATGCCGGATGAATGAGAAAAAGCATTGGCGCCCACAATGGCCTTATTGGGCTGAACCGGCATGCGCATGGTGTCGGCCACCAGGCGGCTGACGGGATTCAGGCGCTGCGTTTTGATGGCTGTTGAAAATCCCAGTTGGGCGTGCTGGCGAAGGATCATCACCACTTCTTCCAGGGAAGTATTGCCAGCGCGTTCACCCAGCCCGTTGATGGTGCATTCGATCTGCCTTGCACCCGCAATTACGCCGGCAATGGAATTGGCCGTAGCAAGCCCGAGATCATTATGACAATGACAGGAAATGGTAGCCCGGTCGATGTTCTTTACGTTATTAACGAGGTAAGCGATTTTCTCTCCGTACTGATGCGGCAGGCAATATCCCGTTGTATCCGGAATATTCACCACCGTGGCACCAGCTTTGATGACCGCTTCGATCACCCTGGCCAGGTATTCGTTTTCGGTACGGCCGGCGTCTTCGGCATAAAACTCCACATCGTCCACAAAGTTCTTCGCTTTTTTCACCGCCTGAACGGCCCGCTCAATAATGTCTTCCCGGTTGGAATTGAATTTGGATTTTATGTGGAAGTCAGAGGTTCCGATGCCGGTATGAATACGGGGATGCTCTGCATTTTTCAGCGCGTCTGCCGCCACTTCAATATCTTTCTCCACGGCCCGGCTGAGGGCGCATACTGTTGCCCGTTTGATGATTTTTGAAATTTCTGACACGGAAAGAAAATCTCCGGGACTGGATATCGGAAATCCGGCTTCGATGATGTCGACGCCAAGCCCTTCCAGTTCCAGGGCGAGTTCAAGCTTTTCTTTTGTGTTCAGCTTGCAGCCCGGAACCTGCTCTCCGTCCCGCAGGGTCGTGTCAAAAATGTAGATTTTATCGTTTTTCATATCATTTTGGGAATGAGTAAATTCGAAGTTATTTTTGTTTCCTCCGGCAGAAAAATCAAATTCGGTGGCTAATTACGGGTTTGAAAAGGCCGTTTGGACGCTGGAACACAGGCCAGATCAGGTTTTAACCGTTTCAAATTACGATGCCCAACCGCTCCTCAGATACCCTGTTTCAACTTGTTAAATCGCTGAAAAAGTCAGAGAAGCGGAATTTTAAGCTCTATGTGAAGCGGAATTCTTCTTCAGAAAACCTCAAAATCATCCAGTTGTTCGATGCGCTGGATAAAATGGAGGTTTATGATGAAGTTCAGCTGCTGAAGAAAAATAAGGGGCTCAGTAAACAGCAGCTTTCCAACAGCAAGGCACATTTATACCGGCAGATACTCACCAGTTTACGACTGATCCGCCACGAGAATAATCTGGGAATCCAGTTGCATGAGCAACTGGATCATGCGGAGATCCTGTATAATCAGGGTTTATACCTGCAGAGTCTGAAACTGCTCGACCGGATAAAGGATTATGCGCGGAGCCTCCACCAGATCAGTTTTGTACTGCAGATCCTTTTTTTTGAACAGAAAATAGAATCCCTGCATATTACCCGGAGCATGCAGGACCGGGCGGAGAAACTGGCAGGGGAAATGAAGACGGCCGGTGAGCAACTGAGGCTGACCGGGATGCTGTCCAGCCTTTCGCTGCAATTGTACAGCTGGTACATACAGCACGGGGTGGCCCGCAATGAAAAGGATGAGAAAGCTGTCCGGGAATTCTTTGAATCGCAGCTTCCGGCAGGACAGCCCGATTCCAATACTTTTTATTCAAACCTTTACCTGTATCAGTGTTACAGCTGGAATGCTTTTGTCGGGCAGGATTTTCTTTCCTATTACCGTTACACCCGGCGCTGGGTGGATCTTTTTGAGAAGGAGCCGGAGATGATCGGCATTGAGACCGCCCTCTACATTAAGGGGATGCACAATCTGCTGGGCGCTCATTTTAACCTGCTCAATTATCCCCGGTTTGTGGAAACCCTGCAGCAGTTTGAAAAATTTTTCGATTCCGGCTTTGTGCAGGAAAATGATAATAACCGTATCCAGACCTTCGTGTATCTGCACATCGCCAAAATCAATAAGCATTTTATTGACGGAACATTTACGGAAGGTTTGTGGCTCGTGCCTTATATAGAAAAAAAACTGAAAGAATACGAAATATACCTCGACGGACACCGGATCCTCATTTTTTATTACAAGTTTGCCTCCCTGTATTTCGGAAGCGGGGACTATGAAAAAACGATTAAATACCTCAATAAGATCATCAACTGGAAAATGGATCTGCGCACGGATCTGCAATGCTATTCGCGATTGCTGCACCTGATTGCCCATTACGAACTGGGAAACTACGATCTGCTCGAATACCTGATCAAGACCGTTTACCGTTTTATGGCCAGAATGGAAAACCTGAGCCTGGTGGAGGAAGAAATCTTCCGGTTCCTGAGAAAATCTTTTACCCTTTCTCCCAAAAAACTGAAACCTGAATTTGGTTACCTCCTGGAAAAACTGAAAACATACCAGAAGAACCGTTTTGAGACCCGCGCTTTTGTATACCTGGATGTTATTTCCTGGCTGGAAAGTAAGGTCCGGGATGTGCCGGTGCAGGAAATCATCCGGGAGAAATTTCTCCTGCATAATGCGGGTAAGCCAGCATCCGGCAGCTTAACTTCATCACCCGCTGCTGAATAGGTGTTCCTGTGCATTGGCTTCAATCCGGAATGATAATCAGCCGCTTCCAATCTTGGTAAATTAATATAAACCTCGTACCTTTGCCCTCCTTATGCTGGCATTTTCACATTCGATTTCGCTGTAAATTATTGATTATCAACAAGGTAGCAAATTCTTGCGGATGTTGAGCATCCCTTTTTTTGGCCTTGTTTATGTATTGGTGGTCACTTATTGTTAAAAACCTGACATTTAAATATGGCTATTAAAAAAGAAAATCGTCCCAAAGCCACTTTCTCCAAAATTACTATCGGACTTGCTTCTCCGGATTCCATCCTCGAAAGATCTTACGGAGAGGTTTTAAAACCGGAAACCATTAACTACCGGACTTATAAGCCGGAAAGAGACGGCCTTTTCTGCGAACGCATTTTCGGACCTGTAAAGGATTACGAATGCGCCTGTGGCAAATATAAAAGAATCCGTTATAAAGGAATTGTGTGTGATCGTTGCGGAGTTGAAGTAACGGAAAAGAAAGTCCGCCGCGAGCGAATGGGTCATATCAAGCTCGTTGTTCCGGTAGTTCATATCTGGTACTTCAAAAGCCTTCCGAATAAAACCGGCTACCTGCTGGGAATGAGCTCGAAAAAGCTCGAAAGCATCGTGTATTATGAAAGATACGTGGTGATTCAGCCGGGTATCCGTGCAGATAAAAATCAAAACCTGGGAGATCTTTTAACAGAAGAAGAATACCTGGAAATTCTCGATACGCTTCCGAAGGATAACCAGTTCCTGCCTGACGATGATCCGAACAAGTTCATCGCCAAAATGGGTGCCGAAGCAGTGCATGATCTTTTGCAAAGGATCGATCTGGATCAGCTGTCTTTCGATCTGCGGAATGCGGCAGCCAACGAAACCTCGCAGCAACGCAAGGCGGATGCGCTGAAAAGACTCAGCGTGGTGGAAGCTTTCCGCGATGCCAACAGCCGGATCACGAACCGTCCCGAATGGATGGTGATGCAATATATTCCGGTGATCCCTCCGGAACTGCGCCCCCTGGTTCCGCTGGACGGCGGCCGTTTTGCATCTTCCGATCTGAATGACCTCTACCGTCGCGTGATCATCCGCAATAACCGTTTGAAACGGTTACTGGAGATCAAGGCGCCGGAAGTGATTTTAAGGAATGAAAAAAGAATGCTGCAGGAAGCTATTGACTCCCTGTTTGATAATAGCCGTAAATCCAATGCCGTTAAGGCGGAGGGCGGACGTGCACTGAAATCCCTCAGCGATGTGCTGAAAGGAAAACAGGGGCGGTTCCGTCAGAACCTGCTCGGAAAACGCGTGGATTATTCCGGCCGTTCCGTTATCGTGGTAGGACCCGAACTGAAACTCCACGAATGTGGATTGCCAAAAGATATGGCAGCCGAACTTTTCAAACCCTTCATCATCCGTAAACTGATCGAAAGAGGTATTGTTAAAACAGTGAAATCAGCCCGTAAACTGGTTGACCGCAAGGAAGCCATTGTATGGGATATTCTGGAAAATATTCTGAAGGGACATCCTGTGATGCTCAACCGGGCCCCGACCCTTCACCGTTTATCGATTCAGGCTTTTCAGCCAAAACTGATCGAAGGCAAAGCGATCCAGTTGCATCCGCTCGTGTGTACGGCATTCAACGCGGATTTTGACGGTGACCAGATGGCGGTGCATGTTCCCCTGAGCAGTGCGGCCGTACTGGAAGCGCAATTGCTCATGCTGTCCAGCCATAATATCCTGAATCCGCAAAACGGTACACCGATTACCCTGCCTTCGCAGGACATGGTATTGGGCCTGTATTATATCACGAAAGGAAGAAAGTCTACGCCTGCACTGAAAGTGAAAGGAGAAGGCAAGGCGTTTTACAGTCCGGAAGAAGTGATCATTGCCTACAATGAAGGTCAGATCGATCTGCATGCTTTCATAAAAGTGAAAGTGAACGTGCGCAATGAGCAGGATCAGCTGGAAAAGAAACTGCTGGAAACAACGGTTGGACGGGTTTTATTTAATCAGTTCACTCCCGTTGAAGTCGGATTTGTAAATCAGTTGCTGACAAAAAAATCCCTCCGGGAAATCATTGGTAATATCATCAAATGGACAAACGTTCCGAAAACGGCAAAATTCCTGGATGATATCAAAACCCTGGGATTCAGAATGGCCTTCCGCGGTGGTTTGTCGTTCAGCATTAATGATCTCATCATCCCCGACAGCAAGGAACAGCTGCTCGTGAATGCAAAAGGGGAAGTGGATGAAGTATGGGATAATTACAATACCGGTTTAATTACCAATAATGAAAGATATAACCAGATCGTCGATATCTGGTCCAGGGTAGATACCCGCATCACCGAAACGCTGATCCGCGAACTGAGTTCCGATAAGCAGGGATTCAATTCCGTGTATATGATGCTGGACTCCGGTGCACGTGGTTCCAAGCAGCAGATCAAGCAGCTGGCCGGAATACGCGGGCTGATGGCCAAACCGAGAAAATCCGGATCTACGGGAAGTGAGATCATTGAAAATCCGATTCTTTCCAACTTCAAAGGCGGACTGAATGTATTGGATTATTTCATCTCCACGCATGGTGCCCGCAAAGGTCTTGCGGATACGGCGTTGAAGACTGCGGATGCAGGTTACCTCACCCGCCGTTTGGTAGACGTAGCGCAGGATGTGGTGATCAAGGATGAAGATTGCGGAACGCTGCGCGGTATTGCAACCACGGCGCTGAAAGATAATGAAGACATCGTAGAACCATTATACGACAGGATTCTTGGACGTGTATCTCTGCATGATGTATATGATCCGGCATCTGACCAGATCATTGCAAAAGGCGGTGTGGAGATCACGGAAGAAGTAGCTAAAAAAATTGAAGAGGCCGGAATTGAAACCATTGAGATCCGTTCCGTGCTCACCTGTGAAAGCAAGCGGGGCGTTTGCGTGAAATGTTACGGAAAGAATCTTGCTACCGGATACACCGCCCAGAAGGGCGATGCGGTGGGCATCATTGCAGCCCAGTCCATTGGCGAACCCGGCACCCAGCTTACCCTGCGTACCTTCCATGTGGGTGGTGTGGCCGGCTCTGCATCGGTGGAATCATCCCTGCTGGCAAAATTTGACGGTACCATTCAGTTCGACGGTTTGAGGACCGTGCTGACAGAAAATAACGAAGGCGCCAAAGTTCCGATCGTTATCGGTCGTACCGGTGAGGTCAGGATTATGGACGTGAAGAATGACCGTTTACTGATCACCAATAACGTTCCCTACGGGGCAACCCTTTCCGTGAAAGACGGACAGAAAGTTGCCAAGGGCGAAATCATCTGTACCTGGGATCCTTTCAATAATGTTGTCATTACTGAAATTACCGGTTCGCTGAAATTTGAAAGCGTGCTGGAAGGAATCACGTACCGGGAAGAAGCGGATGAGCAGACCGGTCACCGCGAAAAAGTGGTTATCGAAACAAAGGATAAAACAAAGATTCCATCCATCATCGTGGAAGGCGGCAAGGATATCAAATCCTATAACCTTCCGGTTGGAAGCCATATTATTCTGGATGAAGGTGAAGAAGTTCGCGCCGGCCAGGTAATCGTGAAGATTCCGAGGGTGCTTGGTAAGCTGCGGGATATTACCGGAGGTTTACCGAGAGTAACCGAATTATTTGAAGCGCGTAACCCGGGAAATCCTGCCGTGGTTTCTGAAATTGACGGGGTGGTGGCTTTTGGAAATATCAAACGGGGTAACCGCGAGATCATCGTGGAAGCCAAGGATGGTATTGTGAAGAAATACCTGGTGCCGCTTACCCGGCAGATCCTGGCACAGGATGGCGACTTCATCAAAGCGGGTGCCCAGTTGTCTGACGGACAGGTAGCACCTGCGGATATTCTCTCCATCAAAGGCCCGTTTGCCGTTCAGGAATATGTGGTGAATGAGATTCAGGAAGTGTACCGCCTGCAGGGTGTGAAGATCAATGATAAGCATATTGAAGTGATCGTGCGCCAGATGATGCGTAAACTCAATATTGTGGATCCCGGAGATACCCGTTTCCTCGAAGATGAAACGGTTGACAAGATCGAGTTCCTCGATGAGAATGACTGGATCTTTGATAAGAAAGTGATTGTGGATGCAGGTGAGTCCGCTAAACTGAAACCCGGACAAATTGTGAGTCTCCGGGAAGTAAGGGAAGAGAACTCCATCCTGCGCAGGAATGACAAAAAGCTGGCGGAATTCCGGGACGCAAATTCGGCTACTTCCGCTCCGATGCTCCTGGGAATTACCAAAGCATCCCTGGGTACGCAAAGCTGGATTTCTGCCGCCTCCTTCCAGGAAACGACTAAGGTTCTTTCCTCTGCTGCCATTCAGGGTAAAACCGATGATATGATGGGGCTGAAAGAAAATGTGATCACCGGCCATCCGATTCCGGCTGGTACGGGTTTACGGGAGTTTGAGAATATGATCGTCGGCAGCAAGGAAGAATATGAATTGCTCCAGACCTCAAGGGAAGCCATGCAGTTTGATGAAGAAGAATAAGATAAAAATTTAGGAATTAATAAGCAGTAGGAAGCAGAAATGCTTCCTACTTTTATGTCCGGTATACTGAACAGGAGGAAGGTTTATTCATTTTAAATAGTTGCTATCTATGAGAAATATTGCAATGGTTCCCGGCATTCTGGCTTTATTGCTTACAGGGGTTTTATTTTATGTCATTTACCATAAGCCGGTACATGCAGTGTCCACCGGTTCCGGTCAGGCCACGGGCATGGCAGTTCCGGCAACATTCCGGATTGCCTATTTTAACCTGGATTCCCTCGAGGCCCATTATAATTATTTCAAAGACGTACTCGATCAGGTGAAGGGTAAGGAAAATGAAATGAATGCGGAACTCAGCGGAATGGAAAAAGGGTATCAGAAGAAAATTGCCGAGTGGCAGAAAAAGGGAAACAGCATGTCACAGGCTGAAAGCGAACAGGCGCAGCAGGAATATGCCCAGATGCAACAGAATTATCAGATAAAAAAGCAGGCTCTCCAGGAAGCTTTACTGAAACATAATGAAGATCTGAAAGCCGATATTCGCAAAAAGATCGAAGCTTATCTGAAGGATTATAATAAGGAAAAGGGCTATAATTTTATCGTTTCCTATGAATCCAATTCCTTTATTTATGTAAAGGATACCACGTATAACATTACAGACGATCTCATCCGGGGGCTCAATGCCTCCTACAAGAAAAAGTAGACCAGCGGCGGGTATTGATTTTGCGCCCGATTTACTATCTTCCGGTATAAATCAATATATGTCCGGCGAAAACCCTTCTTTTAAACCTACCCTTGGATTGATGGATGCCACCATGATTGTTGCAGGCTCCATGATCGGATCCGGTATCTTCATTGTAACGGCAGACATTGTGCGCAACGTGGGAAGCGCAGGATGGCTGATACTGGTTTGGGCCGTTACCGGTTTCATGACAATTATTGCTGCAGTAAGCTATGGCGAACTGAGTGGCATGTTTCCCCGGGCGGGCGGACAATACCTTTATCTCAAAGAATCGTATAATCCTTTAGTTGGTTTCCTCTACGGCTGGAGCCTCTTTTCCGTAATACAAACAGGCACCATTGCTGCTGTTGGCGTTGCCTTTTCAAAATTTACCGCTTATCTCATTCCGGCTGTCAGTGAAGACAATAAGCTGATCAGCATCCAAACCGGAGTGAATGCCTGCGGAGATCCTTCCACTTTCAGCATCAGTGCGGCCCAGCTGCTCTCGATTGGCATCATAGGCTTACTAACCTACACGAACACGCGGGGGATCAAAGGCGGCAAACGGATTCAGAATATTTTCACTTCTACCAAACTGATCGCACTATTCGGTTTAATCCTCGCTGGATTTGTGGCTTTTCGCCCGGAGATCTGGCATGCCAACTGGTCTCATGCCTGGGATGCAACGAAAACCACGTTACAGGATATCTGTAATCCTTCGGGAGGATTTACGATAACCCCAATCAGCGGCGCTGCCCTGTTCGGAGCCATTGCTGCTGCCATGGTGGGGTCGGTTTTTAGCAGTGATGCCTGGAACAACGTGACTTTTATTGCCGGTGAAATCAGGAATCCGCAGAAAAATATCGGCGCTTCCCTGTTTCTGGGAACACTGATAGTAACCATTGTGTATATCGGCGCAAACCTGATGTATATTTCGGTACTTCCGCTGAATGAGATTGCCCATGCAGAAAAGGACCGGATTGCGGTAACCGCTGCGCATGTGATTTTCGGGAATGGCGGCACAATAATTATTGCACTACTCATTATGGTTTCTACCTTTGGATGTAATAATGGATTGATCCTTTCCGGGGCAAGGGTCTATTACAGCATGGCCAACGATAAACTGTTCTTCAGAAAGGCGGGTGAGCTTAACAAAAATGCAGTACCGCAGTGGGCGCTCTGGGCTCAGTTTGTAGTGGCAGCTGTTTTATGTCTCAGTGGCAAATACGGGGATCTGCTGGATATGATTTCCTTTGTAGTCGTGATTTTCTATGTGCTTACGATTGCCGGAATATTTATTTTAAGAAAGAAAAGACCGGACCTGCCAAGGCCTTACAGGGCATTCGGATATCCGGTTCTTCCATTCCTGTACATCGTGATGGGCATTAGTTTTTGCATCCTGCTGATTATTTATAAACCGGAATTCACCTGGCCCGGATTGATTATTACCCTGCTGGGGATACCGCTGTATTTTATTGCCGTGGCAGGTAACCGGAAAACGACAGCACCCTGATATGGAGATAGATTATAAACAGATCTTTAAGCGTTTTGCCTCGGTAAAAATTGGCGTCATCGGAGATGTGATGCTCGATACGTATTGGTGGGGTCAGGTGGACAGGATTTCACCGGAGGCCCCGGTTCCGGTTGTGCGGGTAGACCGCAGGGAACAACGCATCGGGGGGGCAGCTAATGTTGCACTGAACCTGGCTTCCCTTGGAGCTCCGGTTACTGTATTCTCCGTTTTGGGCAGGGATGAGGACGGGATCATATTAACGGAACTGTTAAAAGAACAGCGGATCAATACAGATTATCTGATCAGTGCAGACTCCCGCATTACCACTAATAAAATGCGGGTCATCAGCCGGAATCAGCAGATGATGCGGCTTGATTCCGAGACCATTCATCCAATCCTGGAGAATGAAGAAAGAAAGCTTATTGATCAGGTGGAAAAATATATCAGGGAACAATCGCCCCAGGCTATCATATTTGAAGACTATAACAAAGGCGTTCTTACTGATGCCGTGATCAGCCCGGTGATTGACCTTTGTAAACAATATTCCGTTATCACCGCAGTAGATCCCAAACGGAAGCATTTTTTCCGGTATAAGGAAGTGGACATCTTCAAACCGAATCTCAAAGAAGCCCGTGAAGCATTGAATTTACTGCCTGATGAAACAGATCTGCAGTTTCTCCGTGACATTCACCGCAGGCTGAAGGAACAACTCGCACACCGGATCTCCTTTATTACTTTATCTGAGAAAGGGGTATTTTATGAAGATGAAGAAACAGCTGCAATGGTGGGTTCGCATGTCCGCAATGTTGCGGATGTTTCGGGAGCGGGAGATACGGTGATTGCTGTGGCAACGCTTATGTATGCTCTCACAAAAGATGTAAAACAGATGGCAGAAGTAGCCAACCTTGCGGGCGGACTCGTTTGCGAGTCTGTTGGCACGGTGGCCATCGATAAACAAAGACTGCTGAAGGAATGCCAGCGGTTATTAATTTGAAAATCTGAAAAATTGCTGATTTGAAATGAATCGGATTACCCTGGCCATTCATGGGGGCGCCGGCACAATTGTTCCGGAAGACATGACGCCGGAACTGGAGTCGGCTTATCTGCAGTCTCTGAGAGATGCGCTGTATGCAGGTTATGCCGTGCTGGAGGAGGGCGGACTTGCGGTGAACGCCATCAAAGCGACAATTGTAATGATGGAAGATAATGTTCTGTTCAATGCAGGACGCGGTGCGGTTTTCACAAAAAAGGGGGTTCAGGAAATGGATGCGGCCATCATGGATGGGAAAACGCTGGATGCAGGCGCTGTTGCCGGCGTACGGAATGTACGCAATCCCATTGAACTTGCGATGGAAGTAATGCGGAACAGCAATCACGTTTTTCTGAGCGGCAAGGGCGCAAATGATTTTGCAATCAAACAGGGCGTGAAACTGGAGCCGGATGAATATTTCTTTTCCCAGTTTCGCTACGATCAGTGGAAAAGCCTCCGGGATTCCGACAATTATTCCCTCGATCATACCCACCAGCAACTGGAAGAATTGATGAAGGATAAGAAATTCGGCACCGTGGGCGCCGTGGCCCTGGATCAGAACGGGAATCTTGCTGCGGCAACCAGCACGGGCGGAATGACCAATAAAAAATATGGCCGTATCGGCGACAGTCCCATTATCGGATGCGGTACTTATGCTAATAATAAGACCTGTGGTATCTCCTGCACGGGGCATGGGGAAATGTTTATCCGTTCCGTGGCGGCTTACGATGTCAGCTGCCTGATGGAATATAAAAATAGGAATTTGGAAGAAGCCATGCGGATCGTGGTTCAGGAAAAACTGATGGCCATCGGCGGGGAAGGAGGCATGATCGGTGTTGACCGTTTCGGAAATGCAGCAATGCTTTTTAACAGCAAGGGAATGTACCGGGGATGCAAAAGCAATGACGGAAGCGAACTGATCGCATTGTATCAATGAATGATTACCAGAATGACCAAAAAAATTGCAGTGATCGTAGCAGCCGGAAGTGGAACCCGCATGGGCTCCGCGATTCCCAAGCAATACCTGGAGCTGCTGGGCAGGCCGGTGCTCTGGCATAGCATTGCCGCTTTTCAAAATGCATTTGATGATATAGAGATTCTGCTGGTAGTTTCTCCTGCCCATCTTGCGATGGCAGAACAGATCAGGTTATCCGCACTAATTCCCGGGAATATAAAGCTGGTCGGTGGCGGAAAAACAAGGTTCGAGTCTGTCCGGAAAGGCCTGGATGAGATCACCGAAAAAGATGCCGTTATTTTTGTGCACGATGGCGTGCGTTGTCTCATCACCGCTGCACTCATCCGCCGTTGTTTTGAAAAAGCGCTGGAAGCGGGCAATGCGGTTCCTGCAGTCAGACCCGTTGATTCGGTAAGAGTGGAAACGGCGAATGGTAATGAACGGATTGTACGGGATGCAGTAAGACTGATCCAGACCCCGCAGGCCTTTACATGTGAAATGATTAAAGCTGCATTTCAGCGGGATTTCCGGGAATCGTTCACGGACGAGGCGACCGTCGTTGAAGAATCCGGCATTAAGATCAACCTCATAGAAGGAGACATATACAATATCAAGATCACAACAGCTATAGACCTGATGATTGCGGAGAGGCTTTTATCCTCCAGAGTATCGTTGTCGTAAGGCCGGGTAATGCAACGGGTTCATAATGTTGTTCCAGGAAGGATTGCCAGCAGGCGGAATTTTCGGGATTCCGGAATTTCGAGGCATTCGACAGGTCTAAAATATAAGTGGTGTGATGCTGCAGGAGGTCACTCCCGATGGATTTCAGTATTGTCTGATCCGGATCCCAGCGATCATACCAAAACCAAAACTGATGATAGATCCAGCGGGAGGGCGCGAGAATCCTGAATCGGTTGTAGGCATAAACGAAATTCCCCGATCCCATTACATAAAGCTGGTAATCGCCGGAAGGGGGGTGCAAATACAGATATTGCAACGCGGGGTTTTTGTCCATATTACCCGGGTAACGCGGCAGATGGGTCGCGTGCTGAACTACGTTATAACCCAGGCTGCAGCATAGCAGGATAGTCCATACCCGCAATCCTGTTTTGCTCCGGACCAGGGGGTCTTCCACAAACGCAAATACCACAAAAAGCAGTATGCCAAGGGTAGCCGCCAGGGGAAGAAAATAATAATAGAAACTGGGACTGGGAAGATAACCTGTCAGATATTCAGGAGTGAAAGAAAATAGTATTGCTGCCAGCGCAACAATGGTTAGAGCTTTCTTTTTATTCTGCATGAACAGCGAACTTACTCCCAATGTAACAGCGATGAGAAAGAAGACTTCCATATTTGTCCTGTCCATAGCGGTCTTGATGCTTATTAAATGTGCAGGCAATGATTTCTTTACTGTCGTGTACCACGAAAAGTTGAAAATAAAAGCGTCTTTCCAGAAAATCCCCAGTGCATGGTTGAGGCCGAGCCAGCCCAGAAGCGGCAGCGTTATGACCATAAATCCTGAAATCAGCCAGGCCAGGCGCTGCAGGAGGGGTGGTCCATCTTTTGCGAACAGGGCATACAGTATAAAAGGGACTAAAGTCAACGCCTGATCCTGCTGCATAAAAAAAGTAAGAGCCGCAAAAACCCCCAGCAGAAGCTGTTTGTACCGGTATTTTCCCATTATCAGGCAAAATGAAATGACCAGAAAAATGGCCGTATATTCCCGGGTCATTCCGATTCCTTGGCAGATGAGATGGTTCCGGCAGGCAAGATTGAATAAAAGTGGCAACAGCCAGGGATAGGAAAGCCGGTATTTTTTGCAGAGGTCAAAAAAAAGCAGGGTCGTCAACAGAACAAGAACGGCATCTATGATCCATAATCCCCAGGAGCCAAAGAGAAGGCCCGCGGAATTCAGCAAAAAAATCAGAGGTGGTTTGTGGTCGAAGAAATCCCTGTAGGGTATGCCACCTCTGCTGATCACCATGCCGAAATAGCGGAATATTTCTTTATCGTCGAAAAAAATATCCCATGGCGGGCAGTAAAGCAGGCTGAGCAACAGACAGGCCGAAATGATGAATATAAGGCCGTGGTATTTTCTATTCATAATCTAAACCTGAAAAGGATCGTCTGGCAGGCGGCCTGCAGGGATCCTGATAAGAAATAGCGATTCATTTTACTCCGCCGGGCATTATCTGTTTTTCTCCGGTTGACAGAGGTTGTGAATATCCGCTTTTTTTTTCCGGCAAACCAGGCTGTCAGCAGGATATTCGGTGCAAAACTTCCCGGCGGAATCTTGTCCAGCGCTTCCCCTAATGCTGCAGACCGCATCAGGCGATAGGGACTGTTGACATCCCGTACCTGCCGGCCATATAATAGATGAACGATCAGCCTGGATAACCTGCTTACGCAGCGTCGGGATAAACTTGCATTTTTTTCCATTCTTTCCGCCAGCAAAAAATCGTAGATATTTCTGCTTTCCCACAGCGTCCTGAAAGCAGCTGTATCGTATTGATTATCCCCATCGATCTGAAATACCCAGGATGCGGCAAGGGCTATCCGGTATCCTTTCAGGATGGCGGGCCCATGGCCCGCATTAGATTGCGAATAAACAACCAGGTGGGGATCTTTTACCTGCATAGCCCGTAAGAGTGCCATGCTGTGATCGTTTGAACCGTCGTCGATTACGATGATCTGATACGGTGTCCCGGTTTGTGCGAACACAGGTTCCCAATTCCGGATCAGATCAGAAATATGCTCTTCTTCATTGAAAACAGGTATTATTACCAGCAGTTCAGGATTGGCTTTCATTATGGCTTCTGATTAATGGAAGAATGCCGGTTTCGTATATTTCCAGGGCTCTTTCAATCGTCTGGTCCATATCGTAGTATTTAAAATCACCCAGCCTGCCACTTATAAAAACGTTTTTAAGCTGTCCGGCCTCTTTCCTGTAAAGTTCCAGAAGTTGCCGGTTCCTGTCGGAAGCGATCGGATAATAGGGGCTGTTCCCTTCATCCGGAAGAGAATATTCTTTGAAAATAATTGTATTGTCCTTTGTGTAATTCCGCTCCGGATGCAGATGCCGGGGTTCGTGAATACGGGTATAGGGTATTTCCGGTCCGGGAAAATTGATTACCGAATTGCCCTGGAAATCCTCCATGTCCAGTGTCTCCTTTTCAAACCGCAGAGTCCGCCAGTTCAGTTTTCCGTATTTGTAATCGAAGTACCGGTCGATCGGACCGCTATATACCAGGCAGGCGTCTTTTTTCAGTTGGTAACGCAGGGAAAAATAATCGGTGTCCAGCATTACCCTGATTTTCGGATGGGACAGAAGATTCCTGAATATGCGAGTATAGCCATTTTCCGGTATGCCCTGCCATTGATCAAAAAAATAATTCTCTATATAGTTCTTGCGAAAGGGAAGTCTGTTGAAAATGGAAGCCGGAAGATTTCGTGGATCCACCTGCCATTGCTTAATGGTATAATGCCTGAAGAATGCTTCATATAATTCATGCCCCAGCAGGGCAACGGCCTGCTCTTCGAAATTGGACGGCTCTTTGATTGAATGGTCCCTGACGGTGGCCATGAAATCGTCTACTTCATAAGGCTTCAGGTTCAGATGATAGAATTGGTTGATCGTTTCCAGGTTGATAGGGAATTGGTAAATCCGGTCTTTGTAAGAACTCAAAACCTGATGACGATAGTTGTTGAAGGAAGTGAATTGCTGGATATACTTCCACACTTTTTCATTGGAAGTATGAAAGATATGAGTACCGTATCGATGGAATTCGATGCCGGTGGCTTCATCTGTTTCGGAATAGCAGTTGCCTCCGATATGGCTTCTTTTCTCGATCACAAGTACATGCTGATCGGCGTGGCGGGCGATCCTTTCTGCGAGCACAGTTCCCAGAAATCCGCTTCCGACTATCACAAAGGAGTAATCCTGAATATTCATCTCTCTGTTGATTGACTGAAGTTAGACATTCCGGCACTTTTGTTTCGGGAAACGAATAAATTTCCTTTTTTTCACCGGTCTTTATTTAAATAAATTGACGGGAAAGGGAAGCCTGTTCATTTTCACGTGCTGATATTCCACGGCAACCGGGTTAAAGAGGGCATTGAAAAAAGCTATTCCCGGAATGTCTGATCCTTCGAACCGGAATATTTTTTCTGTCCCCGCATAATCCTGAATGATCGCATCCGTCAGCAGATAAAAGGCGCCCGTTTTTTTCCCAGCTGCCGTACTGCCTCCAAGCACGGAGTAAACAAATTGCCGGTCGCTGAAAATGAGATACCAGGCCAATGTTTCTCCCGTTGAAGATAAGGCGGTGTAACCAGCTGCCTGCTTGTTTTTAAACAACAGGTCCGCGCAGCGGACAAATCTATCATATACACGGGTTGGGATATCCGGCTGTTTACTGCCATAGAGCCTGTGCAACAGAATGACGGATGCAGGGTCCCCGCTGCGGTCAATTTGAAGCAGGTTTTTTCCAGCTTTTTTTTTTGCCCGTTTTGCCAGCCTTTTATACCGGGAACTGATCAGGTCATAGGTTTGATGAAGGGATAAAAAATAGTTGGTGCGTGTATCTTTTTTTAAGCGAACATTGCGATCACTGTCCGAAATAAAATTTTCTTCATTAATATCTATGTCCCAGAGTGTAAATTTTTTTGGTATCGTATCTAAAAAGGGGGATATGTCAAAGGGAATGGATCCATTTCCGAATACGCCCAGGGTTTTCGTGAAATAAGGCTGGTACAAATAAGGGAATCCGAATTTCTTATTCCAGGTCAGCGGCATAACCCTGCTGTAGTCGTCTTCGACCAGGGCACTCCAGTGTTCAGCCATTGCATCCAGGTAGAATGCATGGGCATAAATAAGCCCGTTCCGCGCGTGGAGAATGCAGTTATCCCATTTGGCAATGTCGATCTCTGCGCGGGTTAAATACCTGATATGGCCGGGGGACGCTTTCATTATTTTTCAAAAGCCTTTTTTTTCAGCAGCTTTTTGTAATCGAGGTTTTGAATATCGATACTGAAAGTTAACTTTCTCCAGAATGTTTCTGACTTAATCAGGTCACGAAAATCACTGCTGTAAACAAGCGGCGCATAAATATTCAGCACATTTTTGAAAAGAGAAAGCTGAATGCCCCCTGTATACAGGAACCGGCTGGTTTGCGCATTGGTTTTCCAGGCTTCCGCATAAGTACCCACATCGAAGAAAATACGAATGGGAACCGGTACCGGAAATAATCTTCCCGGGAGGCTGGTGGAAAAATTCAATGCGCTTACCCAATCGGCAGAACGGCCCTGAACGTAGTCGTAGGGGTCTATCCGGAGCTTTAATCCTCCATCCCGGATGGAGATCTGCTGCGCAGCGAGTCCGTCGTTAGCCACAGATCCGTTTTCAAATGCATAGGAAGCCGTGCGCCCCAAAAAATACTGGTTGTAGGTATAATCTTCTTCGCCGGTTACGCCCAGTAACTTGGGCTCATACCGCGACAGATCCCGTTTATTGTACTTATTCCAAACGCCGAATTTGGCTGCAAAAAAACGTACCCGCATGCCGCCACCGGAGGAATAATTGAAGAAATAATCTGCGTTCAGGTTGATCCGGTAGAACATGTCGCTCTGCTGAAACTCCAGCCGCGCATCATAAGGATACAGTACCCGGTCGTCGCGGATATTTAATCCCAGCTGGTTTACGTACCGGAAGCTCCGGGAAATCGAATTCGGATGAATCAGCGAATCTCCGGTGAATACAGCAAAATTTGCAAACTGATTCTCATAAATCAGGTAGGATTTCAGATCCAGCCATTTTTCCAGGGTACTTCGGGCTGATCTTTTTTTGAAATCGATCCGCAGGTAAGGAACCCATTTTGAAAATTTCTCAAACATGCTATTCCCGGTACTGTCTTTTGCATAATTGCTGGAAAAACGGGCCCCATTGATTCCAATGGTTATTTTCCGGATCTTTTTTCCCGGATACCAGGAATAACTGATTCTGCCAAGTCCTTCGATGGGTTTTCCGTTCCAGGGATACAGCGGTGCAATAAGGAATTGAAAATTATTTTCCGGAAGATTATAATTATTGACCAGCAGGCCGGCCATTAAATGATCGTAATTGTTGTAACCCAGTATGGGTGCAATATTAATAAAATTGTACTGGCCCTTATTTGCGGGAAAAGACCGGGCTGAAAAATACCGGTACGCCAGGCGCAGCCTTTTCTTCGGATCCCGGGGAAATAAACTTTGCACGGTATTAAGCTTTTCAAAAGCATTTTCCATTGGTTTGCCGGATGATCCTTCCAGGGCTGTTCTGAAATCATCCGGACCGGGATGTCCGAATTTCCAGGCATTAAAATAGACATGCATGCTCCTGTCGAATGCTTCTTTTCCCAGAGAATCCTCCAGGGATTTTAACCAGAATGCCGTTTTTGTTCCTGCAACCAGATAGTAATTCTCCCGACTCATATCGGCCGCCGGTGTGCTGATGGGCTGCGTTGTTTTTCCCTTTTCGGAAACAGCCAGCCACAACTCTCTATCCCGAGACAGAAACTTCTTTTCAAATTTCCGGGAAAAAGGAGTTTGCAGCCGGTCGTAATAATACTGCATGAATCCTTCCGACATCCACGGATGCAACCGTTCATTGGAAAGACAGGCAGCCTGAAACCATTGCCCTGCCAGCGCCGGAAGCAGGTGGGTATCCGAAAAGCCATAGAAATGCGCTTTTTCGAGCATGACGAGACCGGAAAAACTTTCCGCCGGCGCATGCAGAACTTTCACCAGGTTCAGGGAGGGATAGGGATAATCGGAAATCAGGGCTGAAAGCTGGCGGATAAATGGTTTGGATCTGCTCACCGGATCCTGCGCATACGCTTCCTGCTCACGCAGGTTGCTGCTGTCTGATGCCGGATAATACAGATGCAGCGCAATTATTTTTCCGGATTCCAGTTGTACCGTGTCCTTTTTTTCGAGCAGATGTCTGGCAGCTACCCAGGCAAAAGAATTTGCGTCTTTCAGCGAAAAAAAATACGAATTATTTCCGTGATGCAAAACGGAATCGGCCGAACAGCCTGCCACCACGCTGTATTTCTCCGGCACTTCGATCGTTGCTTCGTAATCTGCCGGCTCGTGGTAGGCGCCTCCCTGTTCCAGGAAAGGCATCGGGTGCCAGCCCGAGCGGTCGTAAACAGCCGGCTCCGGATACCAGTTGCTGATCTGGAAAGTATTGTTCTCTGCCCCGTAGCCGGAGAAATTATAAGGAAGTTTCACATGAAATGTGGCAGAGATCTGCAGACTGTCGCCCGGCGCAAGACCGCCGGGCAGCAATAGTTTGATCACGTCAATATATTCCGGGTGATCCTGTATATCGGCGAGCATTCCGTTCACCCGGAACTCCAGCCGGTTGATATACCCTCTTTTATCCTTATCTGAGAAGTAAAAAGCGGTCTTTCCGTTGCCGATCAGCTGATCACTGTAGCTGGTTTTATCATTTCGGTATGCATTCGGCCAAACATGCAACCAGATAAAATGCAGGGTATCGGGTGAATGATTTTTGTACCGCAGATCCATACTGCCGTCGAGGGCCTCTTGCTGAACATCCAGCTTTGCCTGCAGACGGTATTGCAAACCCTGCCTCCATGCCGGCTGGGCTGCCAGCAGCTGGCTGAAAAGCAGTGCAGGTAAAATGAACAGTTTTTTCAAATGAAGAGCCGGTTTGTTCTGGTTAACGGCCTTTGCCTTTAAAAATGGTTAGTAAGGTATGCATCAGGATTTTAATGTCGAGCGCAAGGGAAATATTCTCCACGTAGATCAGGTCATATTTCATCCGCTCGATCATTTCATCAACGTTTTCTGCGTACCCGAATTGTACCATTCCCCAGGAAGTAATTCCCGGTTTTACTTTCAGCAGGTATTTGAAATAAGGCGTTTTCTGCATGATCTGATCAATATAATACTGGCGTTCCGGCCGGGGGCCCACCAGGCTCATTTCTCCCCGGATTACATTGAATAGCTGAGGAAGTTCATCGATACGCCATTTTCTCATCGTCCGGCCCCACCTGGTAATCCGGTTATCATTTTCCGAAGAAAGGGCGGGACCGTTCTTTTCCGCATCCTGCAGCATGGATCGGAATTTATGTATCTGGAATTTTCTTCCCTTATAGCCGGTTCTTTCCTGCGAGAAAATAACCGGCCCTTCCGATCCAAGCCTCACCCGGATGGCCGTATAAAGCAGGAAGGGGGAAAATAGAATCAGGGCGATTGCGGATATCAATACATCAAAAAGCCGTTTGATGTGCAATTGCCATTCCGGCATCAGGCCGGTATGGATATCCGTAAGCACCGCACTGAAAAGATTATTGGTTTTTACGGAACCCGAAAGAATGTCCAGGATGCCGGGCGTGATTTTGATCTCCACATCTTTTTCACTCAGCCGCTGGATAATCCTTTCAGCAACATCATTTTCTGTTTTTTCCAGCGCCACTACGACCAGTCTGATATGATCCCGGTCAATAATTTTTTCCAGATCTCCAACCCCGCCTTTCAACGGAAGCGGAAAATGCGCTTCAAGGGAAGGGCCCGCATTGAGGTATCCTGTGAAATGATAGCCGCTGGCTTCAAGGCCCCTCCGGCTTTCCTCATATGTTTTCAGCGCGATTGGCCCGGTTCCCAGGAGGAGGCTGTTGAAAATAATTTTCCCCTGATGAACTTGTCTCCTGGCAAGCGTCAGAATAACCGATCGCCCCAACCAGGTGATCAGGAAATGGGAGAGCAGGAAAATAAAATATGCTTTATAATAATACCGGTAGTCGGTTTGGGGATCATTGATTACAATGGCAAAAAACAGAACCGTGCAACCGATAAGACTGCAGAGGGCTGTACTGGAAAATTCATTCAGCCTTGATTTTTTATAAAGGGAATGATAAGCGCCGGTAAGTCCGTAAAATACTATCCACCCTGCCGGTATCAGGATCAGTCCCAGCCAGAACCGGTTATTAAGGTCTAATCCGCCACTGGTATCATATACTGGTTCGGAAAGCAGGATACGACGGGTAAAATACAGTACGAACCACGATAATACGGAAGAGAAAAAATCGCTGATGCTGTACCAGATGATATGGATCCTGCTGCCCTGTTTCATGCATTTTTCAGCTGTTGATTGAATTGTATTTTATTTTTTGAAGTATCTGATGGGCTATGTCCATGGCCCGGTAACCATCCATTTCTGAAACGCGCGTGGGTTTATTCTGTAATACCGATTCTGTAAATTTTTCCAGTTCCATTTTGATCGCATTTACCTCGGGTGATTGCGGATTGATGACGGAAATGGATTTTTTGCCATTGCGTGTTTCAATTTCAAAAGAAAAACCATTGGGGTCATCCGTTTGATTCAGGCTGATGATTTCTGTTTTTTTTGTCAGGAAATCGACGCCGATATAAGCGTCTTTCTGGAAGATGCGCATTTTTCGCATCTTCTTCATAGATATCCTGCTCGAAGTCAGATTAGCCACGCAGCCATTGTTAAATTCAATGCGGACATTGGCAATGTCCGGGCTGTCTGTCATAACCGCCACACCACTCGCATAAATATTTTTTACATCAGCTTTTACAATATGGAGAATAATATCAATATCATGAATCATCAGGTCGAGAATAACACTCACTTCGGTTCCGCGCGGATTGAATTCCGCCAGCCGGTGCACTTCGATGAACATGGGATGCAGCGGTACATTTTCCAGGGCGAGAAAGGCCGGATTGAATCTCTCCACATGACCGACCTGCAGTTTAACATTGGATTCTTTTACGAGTTTGATGAGTTCCCTTGCCTCTTCCATATCATTGGCCAGCGGCTTTTCCACAAAAACGTGCTTGCCTTTCCGGATGGCCAGTTTACAGAGTTCAAAATGTGAATTGGTAGGTGCTATGATATCCACTGCATCGCATGCATCCATTAATGCCGCAGCGTTTTCAAACCTTTTGATATGGTATTTTTCCGCAACTGCCTTCGCCGTGCTGGCATCCGGGTCATAAAAACCGGTGATTTCTGCTTCCGGAATCTCTTTCCAGTTATTTAAATGAAACTTTCCCAGGTGTCCGGTTCCAAATACGCCAACTTTAAGCATCCATGCAATTTAAGAAGTCAAATATAAATAATGTGCAAGATGTGGGGCGGAATGATATGAACCAATCCCCTGCAAATGTGGATATGTGGGAAACCTTCCGGTCAGGCCTGGCTTTGCGCTGGTATTTGTCTCTCAAAAATCCGAAGACGCAGATATTTGAAAATATTGGAAAACGTAAGTGGAATATTTTTTTGCGGAAACACTTTTGCTTTGATGAGTTTAACCATCGTTAAGAAAAAAACGATTATAAAGAGAACAAGGGTTACGCCGAAACAAATATCATACATCCGGAGAAAAAATGTTCTGATGGAAATGGTATCCGCCTCCTGTTTTCCAACCGAAAGATCCAGCACTTTTTTAATCGCCGGAAAAATGACCGGAACTTTTGTCCAGTTGGTATAGCGCACACCGGCATAACGGTAATTACTGTCGTAATTAGCGGGCAACTGCTTCCTGTAATAATCCCAGTTGGCCTGTACGTCCGCAAAGCTGGCAAGTCCCCCTCCTGGCTTTTCAAAATAAACGTCAAAAAGCGCATCTACCACTGCCCATCCATGATTGGTTTTGACCTCTACTATATTGTGCGCGGCATATCTTCCATTCGCCTTCATCTGGGCGATCCGCACAGGGAAGCCATAACCATCGTAAAGGCGGGCCAGAACATAAGAGAAGCTTCCACAGGCGCCATTTGCGGTCATCAGATCGATGGTGGTCGGATGCAGGAGACTGGCTTTAATTCCCGTAAGAGGTTGTCCTTCGAAAACAGATTCCCGGTTCGTCATTAAATTATGACCGGCATGCATCAGTTTAACGACAACAGAATCCTGCGAGTCGCCGGATTTTATAACATCTGACCGGATTGCCTGAAACAGCTCCTTTTCATAGTCTGCTTCCATTTTGAAGTAGAAAAGGGTAGCCAGCAGGAACCCATTAAGGAAAGTGAGGAAATACAGATTCCAGAAAATACGTTTTATCATCGCTGCTGTATAATTATATTACTCATTAATCGGTCTTCTTCTGAGGATAGGATTCTGCCGGGAATGAGGGTAGGGGGAAATATACGAGCTTTCAAAGTTAACAAAAAACCAATACAACGAGATCAGGACTCGGTAGGGCAATTTTCATACCAGGCTACATCTTAGCAGGGTATAGCAGGCCACTTATTCAATCACATACAGCCGGAGCCTTCCGGAAACGCCTGCTAATAGTATTTAAGCCGAATTCCTTGCTGCATTAATTACCCCGAACGAACAACGGATGATGAGTTTTTCATATATCTCCTTCATGGGAGAATCCGATTTTTCTGCTTCCCGGAATTTCGTGATCGCATATTGCTGAATCGTACTCAGCGGCAATACAATTCTTTCCCGCATCTGAATGGACAACTGCTCGATCGGGTAGTCGGACATCAGCTCCTGTTTGCCGGAAAGCTTGAATATAAATTTTTTCGTGAGTTCGAATTCATTGTAGATGAGAAACCAGATCTTTCCGAATCTGGGGTCTTTTGAAAAACTTTCTGTGAGGGGGAAAAAGCATTTTTTCATGGCCATTTCGCTATTGTCCAGTAAGGTTTTGAAATAAGGGGAATTGGCGTAGAGCTGTTTAACTGCATGCCATTTGCCCTTTTTCTCCATATCCTGAAGTGCGGTACCGACCCCGTAATATCCGGTTACATTTTGTTTTAACTGGCTCCAGGAACCAACAAAAGGAATGGCCCGCAGGTCTTTAAGTTCCATTTTTCCGGAATTTTTCCTTTTGCTGGGGCGGCTGCCAATATTGGTTTCGCTATAGAATTGCAGCGGACTAACCTCGTTCAGGTATTCCATGAAATCCGGATGGTCCCGCAGCGCGGTATAGGACCGGTAACTGGCCTCCGCCATTTCTTCCAACAGGGATTCTTCTTCTTCGCTAAGCGTGACTTTCCGGGAAGAAAAGAGGTCATTGGCAATACCGGCATGGACAAGCTGTTCAATATTGAACTGGGCCGAAGCCACGGTTCCGAAATTGGAACTCACGGTTTGTCCCTGAACGGTCAGCTGTATTTCCTTATTAGCGATATTTTTTCCGAGGGAGGAATAAAAGCGGTGTGTTTTTCCTCCTCCGCGTGCGGGCGGGCCGCCCCTTCCGTCAAAAAACACAACCCGCACACCATACTGATCGGAAATTTTGGTAAGCTCTTCCTTTGCCTTATAAATGCCCCAGTTCGCCATCAGGTAACCGCCGTCCTTGGTTCCGTCTGAAAATCCCACCATGATGGTTTGTGTGTTATTTCTCAGCGCCAGATGGGCCCGGTAATCAGGCAGCGTATACAGGGAAGCCATAATGCCGGCGGCGTTGTGCAGGTCATCCACCGTTTCAAATAGCGGGATGATATCGATGGCCAGGGATTCCTTTTTCCAGCCGGCCAGCAGGAAAAGTCCATACACTTCCATCATATTCAGTGCGCTGTTGCACTGGCTGATGATATAGCGGTTACATCCCAGCGGGCCATTTTTTTCCTGGATCGTTTTCGCAGCCCGGATGCTTGCCAGGGTATCGTTAACCAGTTCATTGGAAAAACGGGTTTCCACTAACGGTTTCAGCCGGGTCAGCACTTTAATTTTCTCTTTTTCCGAAAGGGAATCATAATTTTCCGGAAAACCTTTTTCTCTTTCCTGAACGGCCTGTAAGACCATCGTATGCACGGAGCTGTCCTGCCGCAGATCCAGGGTGGCAAAATGTAATCCGAAAATCCTGATCTTACTGATGAAATTATCCACCAGGTTCAGAAAAAGACTGTTATTCTGATAGATCAGAATTTCCCTGATTCTGCCCATCGCATTCAGCATTCTCTCCGCATCCAGCGGGGTTTTTGGATTGGGATGAAAAAGCTCCTGGTACAACAGTTCCTCCAGGTCTGCAATGATGGTATCCACTTCTTTAAATGTCAGCCGGCGTTTCAGGCGGCGAACGTCCAGGTAATAACATCGCAGGATTGTTCCGCGCAGGGAAGCAGCCACTTTCAGCGTGGTTGCGGTATTGACAAAAGGATTGCCGTCCCGGTCCCCACCCGGCCAGAAACCCATCTGAATGATCGGATTCTGATCCGAAACGGCATCGGGGACCTGATTTTTTAAGGAAGATAATATCCTGCCGGCGGCATGATAAAAAACATTTTCAAGATACCAGATCAGGCTGATGGCTTCGTCGAAGGGCGTAGGCTTTTGTTTTTTCAGGAAGGGAGTCTTTCCCAGCTGCTGCATGAAAGTATTGATCTGGGCCGCATTGTTCTCGATAACCGCACGCGAAAGATCATTGATGATGCCCAGTACGGGACCGGGATAAAACTGCGTGGGATGCGCCGTTAAAACCAAACGCACCGCGTAATCCCGCAGTTTCTCTTTCAGCTCATTCTCCTTGTCATACTGATCCACTTCCGAGAAAAGATGCCTGAGGGTACCCGCGCCTCCCATATCGTTCACACTGGTAAAAGCCGCATCTTCCAGGGCATCAAAAAGCACCACCTGCCTTTCCACATACTGAACAAACCGGAAGAGGATATCGGCTTTTTCCCGGTCAGTTCCTTCCGGTGAATGCTTGCTGAAAAAATCAGCCACGATCTGCAGCGGGCTGAGCTTTTTATGATAGCCTTCTTCACAATAAGTGAGGAGCAGGGATAAAAAGATTCCTGTCTTTTCGATACGGTGAAAAGGCAGCGAGGTAAACAGACTATTGTAAAGCTGGAACTTAATTCCGACCAGGTTTTTGAACTCCTGCAATCCGGACGATTGGTTATTCATCCTGCGAAATTAAAATTCATTCAACAAATCAAGCAGGATATAATAAAAAATCAAATCATTCCGTCAAAATCCCTGATTTTCCGATAATTTAAATCCATTTGTTTTATTTTCTTTAATATTATTCGTTAACTTCGCTTTCCTGATTCCAGTGAACTGTCATTTTAACCATATTAGCGCAATTACCCGCACCATCGGTGGTACGATCATTACTTCCACCACAACCCTGTAAGGGGTTATATCACTACATATTTCCATTGGGCGCGGGCTGCATTTTCAAAAGCAGCTTATTGTTTGCAATTTTCCATATCAAAAAAAATATTCATGCAGGTTCTTAAGTTCGGCGGTTCCTCGGTTGCCAATGCCGGGAATATCAACAAATCGGTGCAGGTGATTCAACAGGCAGTTAATAAAGACCGGACTATTGTAGTGGTTTCAGCCTTAGGCGGAATAACGGACAACTTACTGCAATGCGCGCGGGCGGCATCCGTTGCGGATGAATCGTACAGGGATTCTCTTACCCTCATCGAACAACGGCATCTCGACACGGTGCGTCAGCTTATTCCGGTAGCCAGTCAGAGCGGAATACTCAGCATGGTAAAAAAAACCTGCAACGAACTGGAAGATATCCTCAAAGGCATTTTCCTGCTGCGTGAACTTTCGGCCCGCACCCGGGATTGCGTGATGGGATTCGGGGAATTATTATCCTCCCGGATTCTTTCTGCCAGCCTGTTCTGCCAGGGCGTGGAAAACAGCTGGAAGGATTCGCGGGACCTGATTCTGACGGATTCAAGGTATGGTCATGCGCAGGTGGATTTTAAGGCGACAAAAAAAAGGCTGAATGAATATTTCCAGACAACGCCGGCTTCCCTGCTGGTTGTTCCGGGATTTATCGCTTCGGACGCAAAAGGCATTACGACTACGCTTGGGCGCGGGGGGTCTGATTATACTGCAGCCGTGATTGGCAGTTTGCTGGGAGCTGACCGCATTGAAATCTGGACCGATGTTTCGGGAATGATGACGGCTGATCCGCGGCTGGTAAGTCATGCCCGCGTGATCTCCAACATATCCTATCAGGAGGCTATGGAGCTTTCCCATTTCGGGGCCAAGGTAATTTATCCGCCCACTTTGCAGCCTCTCATGAGCAGGGGCATTCCCGTGCGCGTAAAAAATACGTTTGCGCCTTCGGATCCGGGAACACTGATTGAAAAAGTTTCCCGGCATGGGGGAAGCAGCATCCGCGGCATATCCAGCATTGCAGAGATAGCACTGCTTAGCCTCGAAGGCAGCGGCATGATCGGTATTCCGGGATTTTCAAAACGCCTGTTTGAAGCGCTTTCTGTCAATCAGATCAATGTGATCCTGATTACCCAGGCCTCATCCGAGCACTCCATTTGTGTAGGCGTTGAAGTGCACCAGGCTTCGGTTGCCAAGACGGCCATTGATGAAGCTTTTTCCGTTGAAATTCATACCGGGGATGTACAGCCGCTCATTGTTGAACAGGAACTGGCCATCGTGGCCCTGGTCGGCGACAATATGAAAAGCCATCCCGGGATCAGCGGAAAGCTGTTCGGCGTTTTAGGCAGAAACGGAGTAAACGTGCGGGCCATTGCCCAGGGATCCTCTGAAAGGAATATTTCTGCCGTTATTGCAACGAAGGATGTAAAGAAAGCCGTTAACTCACTGCATGAGGAATTTTTTGAGGCCACCTATAAACAACTGAACCTTTTTATTACCGGCACGGGCAATGTGGGAAAACGGCTGATACAGCAATTGCACCAGCAACAGGAATATCTTTTTGACCAGCTTCGGTTACAGGTACGCGTTGCCGGCATCGCCAACAGCCGCCGCATGCTGGTCAATGAGGAGGGAATAGACCTGAACCAATGGCAGGACCTGCTGAGTGAGGGAGCCCCCATGAATCTCCGGCATTTCGAAGAAATTATGCAGTCCAAAAACCTGCGCAATTCCGTATTTATCGATGTTACCGCCAATAAAGAAGTGGGAACCAGTTATGAGCGGTTGCTGCAGAAAAGCATTGCTGTGGTGGCCTGCAATAAAATCGCCTGTTCCTCGCCCTATGCATATTACCGGAAATTAAAGGACCTTTCGAAGGAATTTAATGCGGCTTTTTATTTTGAGACCAATGTGGGTGCCGGACTTCCGGTAATCGGAACCCTCAACGACCTGCTGCGAAGCGGGGATAAGATCCGTAAAATTGAAGCCGTGCTCAGTGGAACGCTGAATTTTGTTTTCAATCATTATGATGGAAAAACGCCTTTTTCGAAAGTGGTGAAACAGGCCCAGGAGGAGGGATATACCGAACCGGATCCGCGGCTCGATCTGAGTGGAACGGATGTGATGCGGAAGATCATGATCCTCGCCAGGGAAGCAGGCAATCCCGTTGAAATGGAAGACATCAGCAACCAGTCATTCCTCCCGGCTTCCTGCAACGAAGGACCCGTAGCGGATTTTTATAAAGCCATGGAAAAGGAAGAAGCCCATTTTAAAAAATTGTACGACGCTGCGGCCGGGGAAGGTAAAAAGCTGAAATTCGTTGCTGTTTATGAAAATGGAAAAGCATCCGTTGGATTGCAACACATTGATCCGGCTCATGACTTTTATCATTTGTACGGGAAAGATAATATTGTAGTTTTCTATACCGACCGGTATCCCGAACAACCGCTGGTGATTAAAGGCGCGGGAGCTGGGGCAGAAGTAACAGCTTCCGGTGTATTTGCAGACATCATCCGCGCGGCCAGCGCCTGACGGATCCTGACTATACCATGAAAGAAATAACCATACATTCACCGGGCACTGTTGCAAACCTGGTTTGCGGATTTGATGTGCTGGGACTTTGTCTCGAGGCTCCTTATGATATTATGCGGGTAAAACTGCTTGATAAAAAAGAAGTGATCATCCGCACGACAGACGATTTTCCCTTACCCTCAGATCCGGCACTGAATACAGCCGGCGCGCCACTGCTCGAAATGATCGGCGGCCTCGAACAGGAGCTGGGATTTGAAGTGATCATTACAAAGCAGATCAAACCGGGCAGCGGCATCGGTTCCAGTGCTGCCAGCGCCGCAGGGGCGGTTGTGGCGGCCAACGAACTGCTTGGCAATATTTTTACCAAAGAAGATCTGGTAAGGTTTGCAATGTTTGGTGAGAAAGTCGCTTCCGGCGTCAAACATGCCGATAATATCGCTCCCTGTATTTACGGAGGCATAACCCTGATACGTTCCATTTTTCCTTTGGATATCGTTCCGATTCCGGCTCCGCTGCTATTTGTTACCGTCGTCCATCCGCAGATAGAAGTGCGTACCTCGGATTCCCGGCAGATCCTTCGCAAGGAGGTTTTGTTAAAAGATGCGATCCGGCAATGGGGGAATATTGCAGGCCTGGTAGCCGGTCTCATGCAAAACGATTATGATCTCATTGGCCGGTCCCTGGAAGACGTGATCATTGAGCCTGTCCGCTCCATCCTGATTCCCGGATTTCATGAAATGAAAAAGCAATGCAAGACTGCAGGAGCCATTGGTGGCGGTATTTCCGGATCGGGTCCTTCCGTATTCATGCTGAGCAGAGACGAACCAACGGCCACCGCCGTGGAACAGGTAATGAAATCAATTTATGACCGGATCGGACTGAATTATCATACTTATGTAACCAGGATCAGTCAGCAGGGTGTAACCTGTATCGCTTGATCATTTTAATTGAGCCATGCTGTATTATAATCTTAACAGGCCTTCAGAAAAAGTGGACTTCCGTACCGCTACCCTCCAGGGATTGGGTTCAGACAAGGGACTATTTTTCCCGGAATATATTCCTGCATTTTCAAAAGAATGGATCAGCCGGATGGAAGAATATACCGGTGAAGAAATAGCTTTTACGGTGTTGCGTCCCTATGTCGGGAACAGCATTCCGGAAGATGTGCTGGAAACTATTGCTGCGGAAGCCATTTCATTTGATATTCCACTGGTACCGGTAACGGAAAATATCTTTTCCCTGGAATTGTTTCATGGCCCGACACTGGCTTTCAAGGACGTGGGCGCCCGCTTTATGAGCCGCTGCCTCGGTTATTTCACGAAAGGAAATGACCGCCCGGTAACCGTGCTGGTGGCCACTTCCGGCGACACGGGCGGTGCAGTGGCCAGTGGATTTTTTAATGTGGAAGGAGTACAGGTGGTTATCCTCTATCCTTCCGGAAAAGTGAGCAGCGTGCAGGAAATGCAGTTAACTACTCTGGGTAATAATATTACAGCACTGGAAGTTGATGGCAGTTTTGACGATTGCCAGAAGCTTGTGAAGCAGGCATTTTCAGATCAGGAATTAAATAAAAGGATTTTCCTGACTTCCGCGAATTCAATAAACGTAGCCCGATGGCTTCCGCAACAGATCTATTATCTGCTGGCCTGGAAACAATGGAAGGATAAAAGTAATCCACCGGTTATTTCCGTGCCGAGCGGGAATTTCGGAAACATCTGTGCCGGTCTGCTGGCTTTTCATTCCGGTTTGCCGGTTAAGCATTTTATCGCCGCCTGCAATGCCAATGCTGTAATACCCGATTTTCTTATGACCGGTGAATATAAACCGGCGAAAGCAAAGGCAACATTATCCAATGCCATGGACGTAGGGGACCCAAGTAATTTCGTGCGCATCCTGGAACTTTTTAACCATCAGTTTTTGCCGTTAAAAGAGGTAATGAGCAGCGAAAGCATTTCGGATGGGCAAACTATTGAGACTATCCGGGCAACTTACGAAAACGAACATTATTTACTGGATCCGCATGGAGCAGTGGGTTATCTGGCATTGAACCGGTTTTTGCAGAAGAATCCGGGAAATGCGGGACTTTTCCTGGAAACAGCGCACCCGGTTAAGTTTTACGATACAGTGGAAAAAGTCACCGGTAAACCGGTTCCCGTTCCTGACGCAGTGAAGGCGCTTGTAAACAGCCGGAAATTTGCGGTTCAGATGGAAGCGGATTATGACAGTCTAAAGCAGTTTTTGCTGAATAGAAAAGATCTTTTTAACAACCTCTAAAAATTTACATTATGAAAAATGGCAAATGGTTCTTTTTACTCGCATGCTCGTTTGCACTGGTTCCTTTTTTACATGCGCAACGCGTGAAACTTATAGAAGGCGACCTTTCTCCGCTGAAATCCGAAAAATCCATTGTACTGGCTTTTTCCTACGATAATATGCAGGTTGGAAAATTCGACCGGGATGAAGACTATATCAACAGCAGGAAAGAAGAGCTGAACAAAAAGGAACCCGGCCGCGGCGATACCTGGGCTAAGAGTTGGGTGGCAGACCGGAATGCACGGTATGAACCCAAATTCACCGAGTTATTTCAAAAATATTCGGTACTGGCGCCCGGCCCGAATGCAAAATACACCCTCCTTTTCAAAACCACTTTCACAGAACCCGGATTCAATGTGGGAGTGATGAAAAAGAATGCGCTGATTAACGGCGAAGCCTGGATTGTGGAAACTGCCAATAAAGACCATGTAATCGCGAAAATTTCTGTAACGAAATCTCCGGGACGCAGTTTCTGGGGTGCAGATTATGATACCGGCGTCCGGATTGAGGAAGCTTACGCGATGGCCGGCAAGGCGGTAGGCAGGTTTCTCAAAGACAAGCTTTAATAAATAACAGACAGATGCGGGAGCCAACGCAAAAGGCCGTCACGACAAACGGGACGGCCTTTGACTTTATTAAGATTTACTTTAATCGAATCTCAGATCCAGTCCCAATCCGCGCAACTCATGAACCAGTACGTTGAATGATTCAGGAATGCCGGCTCTCGGAATACTGTCTCCCTTCACGATGGCTTCGTAAGTCTTCGCACGGCCGATGATATCATCGGATTTGAGGGTGAGCAATTCCTGCAGGATATTGGAAGCACCATAGGCTTCGAGCGCCCATACTTCCATTTCCCCGAAACGCTGACCTCCAAACTGTGCCTTACCACCCAGCGGCTGCTGCGTAATCAGACTGTATGGCCCGATGCTTCTTGCATGCATCTTATCATCCACCATATGGTGCAGTTTGATAATATAGATGATGCCCACGGTCGCCTTCTGGTCGAAGCGATCTCCTGTTTCCCCGTCGTAGAGGTAGGTATGGCCGAAGGTTGGTAAACCGGCGCGGTCAACATGTTCTGCAATCTCTTCCACGGAAGCTCCGTCGAAAATCGGTGTGGCAAATTTCAATCCCAGTTTCTCACCTGCCCAGCCCAGCACGGTTTCATAGATCTGACCCAGGTTCATACGGGAGGGTACGCCCAGCGGATTCAGTACAATGTCTACCGGTGTTCCGTCTTCCAGGAAAGGCATGTCTTCCGCACGCACAATCTTGGCAACGATTCCTTTATTACCGTGACGGCCGGCCATTTTATCTCCTACTTTCAGTTTACGTTTTACAGCCAGGTAAACTTTTGCCAGTTTCAGTACGCCGGCAGGAAGTTCATCTCCGATGGAAACGTTGAACTTTTCTCTTTTATATCTTCCCAACTCTTCGTTGTACTTGATATTGTAGTTGTGGAGTAAAACGTTGATGAGTTCATCTGTTTTCGGATCACCCGTCCAGCCGAGCGGATTGATATTGAGGTAATCAATGCCTCCCAGGTTTTTCTGCGTGAATTTTGCGCCCTTGCCAATCTGCACTTCACCGAAATTATTATTGACGCCCGTGGAAGTATGTTCCTTCAGCAGTACCTGAAGTTTGGAAACCAGCACTTCCATCAGATCGATCTCATTTTTCTCATGCACTTTCTCGATTTTGTCGAGTACGGCTTTCTCACGCACTTTGGCATTCTTGTCTTTCTTGGCGCGCTGGAATAACTTCTTGCTGATCACCACGCCTTCGGTTCCGCTCGGCGCTTTCAGGGAGGCGTCTTTTGCATCGCCTGCCTTGTCCCCGAAGATGGCGCGAAGCAGTTTTTCTTCCGGTGTCGGATCGCTTTCACCCTTCGGTGTGATCTTACCAATCAGGATATCTCCTTCCTTGATCTGTGCGCCCACGCGGATGATCCCGTTTTCATCAAGGTCCTTGGTGGCTTCTTCCGATACATTCGGAATATCCGGGGTCAGTTCTTCTTCACCGAGCTTGGTATCGCGCACTTCCAGTTCATATTCTGAAATATGAACAGAAGTGAAAAGATCTTCGCGAACCACTTTCTCACTGATCACGATAGCATCCTCGAAGTTGTAACCTTTCCAGGGCATGAACGCCACTTTCAGGTTACGTCCCAGGGCCATTTCACCAGCCTGTACAGCATATCCTTCTGTAAGGAAGTCACCTTCCTTGACTCTTTGTCCCTTCTTTACAGCAGGTTTCAGGTTGATACAGGTTTCCTGGTTTGTTTTAATGAACTTGGTGAGTTTGTATATTTTCAGATCGTCTTCAAAGCTGACGAGCTTCTGTATTTCATTTCTCTCATAACGCACATGGATCTCATTGGCATCCACGAATTCCACCAGTCCTTCTCCTTCGGAATGGATCTGGATGCGGGCGTCGCGGGCGGCTTTGGCTTCGAGACCGGTACCCACAATGGGCATTTCCGGGCGGATCAGCGGCACGGCCTGACGTTGCATGTTGGAACCCATCAGCGCCCGGTTGGCATCATCATGCTCAAGGAAGGGGATCAGGGAGGCGCTCAGTCCTACGATCTGATTGGGCGCCACATCCATATATTCCACTTCATTGCGGTCGAGGATCGGGAAGTCGCCGGTTTGCCGGGAAACGATCTTATCCTCAATAAAGTGACCCTTATCATCCATAGGAATATTGGCCTGGGCGATCTTGGCCACATCTTCTTCTTCTGCACTCAGGTACGTGAGTTTTTTCATGTCCACCTTTCCCTCGTTCACTTTGCGGTAAGGCGTTTCAATGAAACCCATTTCATTGATCTTCGCATGTACGCAAAGGGTGGAGATCAGCCCGATATTCGGACCTTCCGGTGTTTCAATGGTACACAAACGGCCATAATGCGAGTAATGCACGTCACGTACTTCAAATCCTGCTCTTTCCCTGCTCAGACCGCCGGGCCCGAGGGCGGAGATACGGCGTTTATGCGTGATTTCACTTAAAGGATTGGTCTGATCCAGGAACTGCGACAACTGGGAGGTTCCGAAGAAGGAATTGATTACGGAAGAAAGCGTACGTGCGTTGATCAGGTCCACCGGGGTGAACACTTCATTGTCGCGCACATTCATCCTTTCCCGGATCGTCCGCGCCATACGGGCAAGGCCGACTCCGAACTGGGCGTACAATTGTTCGCCCACGGTACGAACCCTCCGGTTGCTCAGGTGATCGATATCATCGATTTCTGCTTTACCGTTGGTTAAACGAACGAGGTATTTGATGATCTCGATCATATCCCCCTTGGTCAGGGTCTTCTGTTCGAGGGGTAAATTCAGGTTGAGCTTGCGGTTGATTTTATACCGGCCCACTTCTCCGAGATCATAGCGTTTGTCGCTGAAGAACAGCTTGTCGATGATTCCGCGGGCGGTTTCATCATCGGGGGCATCTGCTCCGCGCAACTGCCGGTAAATATGCTGAACCGCTTCGAGTTCGCTGTTGGAAGTATCCTTGTTCAGGGTATTGTAGATGATGGCATAATCGCCACCCACGTCTTCTTTTTGAATGAACACGCTTTTTACATCCATTTCAATCACCATGTCGATCGCTTCTTCATCGAGCACGGTATCGCGTTCGAGCACGATCTCATTTCTTTCAATGGATACCACTTCGCCGGTATCTTCATCCACGAAATCCTCTACCCAGGTTCTCAGCACGCGGGCAGCGAGTTTTTTTCCGAGGTATTTATGCAGGGTCTTTTTATCCACTTTCACTTCGTCGGCCATGCCGAAAAGTGCCAGGATATCCTTATCTGTTTCGTATCCGATGCTGCGCAGCAGGGTAGTAACAGGGAATTTCTTTTTCCGGTCGATATAGGCGAACATCACATTGTTGATGTCGGTTGCAAATTCCATCCAGGCGCCTTTAAAAGGAATCACCCGGGCCGAATAGATCTTGGTTCCGTTCGGATGAATGGACTGCCCAAAGAACACGCCCGGCGAACGGTGCAACTGGGAAACAACTACCCGTTCCGCACCATTGATCACGAAGGTTCCCCGGGGGGTCATGTAGGGAATATTTCCAAGGAATACATCCTGAACGATGGTCTGAAAATCGACATGCTCTTCATCATTACAGCTCAGACGCAGTTTGGCCTTTAACGGAACCGCATAGGTAAGTCCGCGCTCCATACACTCTTCGATGGTATACCGGGGCGGATCAATAAAATAATCCAGAAACTCCAGCATGAAAATGTTGCGCGTATCGGTGATCGGAAAATTTTCCTTGAACACCTTGAATAATCCTTCAATATTCCGTTTGTCCGGTGTGGTTTCCAACTGGAAAAATTCCTTGAAAGACTGGATTTGTACTTCGAGCAGGTCAGGTGTTTCAGCGAGGTGTTTAATCTTTCCGAAATTGACCCTGGATTGGAGCTTGGTGGAAGACATATTGTAAGAATCCTTTTTTAAATGTTCAAACTACAGTTCGCCTGAAAACAAAAAAATCCCCTGAAAATTCATAGAATTCCCAAAGCATTGATTAATACCATGTTATATTGTGCTGAATACTTTATAGCTTAATTCGTTATCGCAAACGGACGGCAAAGTTAGGGATTTTTGTTGAAATTCAGGTCATTCTCTATAAATAGTTGACGGTTGACGGTTAACGGTTGACGGCCTATAAGTGCGAATCCGCACCCGTTTTCCGTCAACCGTTAACTGTCAACCGTCAACAAATTTAATTACTACTGCACCTCTACATCCGCCCCTGCTTCCTTCAGCTTGGTCACCAGTGCATCGGCATCTGCCTTGCTGACGCCTTCTTTCACGGGTTTCGGAGCCCCGTCTACCAGGTCCTTGGCTTCTTTCAGTCCCAGGCCGGTCAGGTCCTTCACGATCTTAACCACGTTCAGCTTGTTCGCGCCTGCAGCTTTCAGGATTACGGTGAAAGCGGTCTTTTCTTCTGCAGCGGGAGCGGCTCCGCCGGCAGCCGGACCTGCAACTGCAACTGCAGCAGCAGCCGGTTCGATACCGTATTCTTCCTTGAGGATCTTTGCGAGTTCATTTACTTCTTTAACAGTCAGGGAAACCAGCTGTTCTGCGAATGATTTTAAGTCTGCCATTTTGTTTGATTTTTTCCTCCTTCATGGTTTGGTTCCTGACCAAACTCCGGAGGATGGTTTAAAAAAATTTGCCTTTTTGAATCCCATCCGGCCAGGTATCTTGAAAATCTGCTCTTTTTGTTAACCCAATGCCAGGCGATTATACAGGGTTTAGCGTCTGATCCTGCACGTTAGGCCTGCGCCGTGGCTCTTGCCTCCAGGGCCTGTACCAGTCCTGCGAGTTTGCCTCCTGCATTCAATCCGCTGATCACGTTTTTAGCAGGGGACTGCAGCAATCCAATGATTTCTCCGATCAGGTCGTGCTTGCTCTTCAGGGTTGTAAGTGTTTTCAGCTGGTTATCGCCCGCAAACACATCCCCGTCGATGAATGCTGCCTTCAGTACCGGTTTTTCGAGGTTTCCCTCTTTCCGGAAACTGCTGATGATCAGTGCAGGCTCCTTTGCATTTTCTGAGAACAAAAGGGCGGTAACGCCGTTCAGGGATTCGAATACAGGAGAAAACCGGTTGGAATCCAGATTCTCCAGGGCCTTTTTAATCAGGGTATTCTTGGCTACCTTCATTTCCACTTTTTTATCGAAGCAGATCCGGCGCAGCTTTCCTACCTGTTCCACGCTCAGCGATTCCGTATTGGTCACATAGAAATTCTGGTATTGGGAGAACTTGTCTTTCAACAGTTCAATTACTTCGTTTTTTTGATCTTTGGTCATAAAATTTTTTTATTTATTGCGCAAATCCTCTGGTATCTATTGAAATAGACGGACTCATCGTGCTGGCCATGAATACGCTTTTAACGTAGGTTCCCTTTGCAGTGGATGGCTTGGCTTTTATCACGGCATTAATCAGCTCCTGACTATTCTGGGTAATTTTATCCGGGCTGAAGCTGACGCGGCCAATGGAAGCATGGATGATGCCTGCCTTGTCTACTTTGAAGGCGATCTTACCACCTTTTACCTCATTTACAGCGGCTGCCACATCGTTGGTAACGGTTCCGGTTTTCGGATTTGGCATCAGGTTACGCGGGCCGAGCACTTTACCCAGCTTACCAATTTTTGGCATAACAGAGGGGGTGGCAATAACCACATCCACATCCACCCATCCACCTTCGATTTTCTGAATGAATTCATCCAGGCCCACATAATCCGCGCCGGCAGCTCTCGCAGCCTCTTCTTTATCGGGTGTGCAAAGTACCAGCACCCTTTTGGTTTTGCCGGTACCATGGGGAAGACTGACTGTTCCGCGAACGGACTGGTCGGCTTTTTTAGGATCCACACCGAGCCGGATATGCAGGTCTACTGATGCATCAAATTTCGTAGTATTCACTTCTTTTACCAGGGAAGAAGCGTCTTTCAGCGTGTACGTTTTATTTTTGTCTACCTTGCCGGCAGCGATCTTTCTTTTTTTAGCGATAGCCATGTCATAATGTTTTTAGCGTTAAAAATCAATTGTCCCAGGGAGCTTTACCATCCACATTAATGCCCATGCTTCTTGCCGTTCCGGCTACCATTCTCATGGCGCTTTCCACGGTGAAACAATTCAGGTCGGGCATTTTATCCTTTGCAATGGCTTCCACCTGAGTCCAGCTGACTTTTCCGACTTTGTTACGATTTGGCTCTTTGGAACCGCTCTGCAGTTTGGCAGCTTCCAGGATCTGAACTGCTGCCGGCGGTGTTTTGATAATGAATTCGAAGGATTTATCGGTATAAACAGTAATCAGTACGGGCAGTACCTTTCCGATTTTATCCTGGGTTCTGGCATTGAACTGTTTGCAGAACTCCATAATATTGATACCCTTGGACCCTAAGGCGGGCCCGATAGGAGGCGCCGGATTGGCCTGCCCGCCTTTTACCTGCAATTTGACATAACCGGTAATTTCTTTTGCCATGTTTACGTTTTTTGGTGATAGCGTACCGCCGGGGCGATACTCCCAAATTGGGGTTGCAAAATTAGGAAAAATAATGGAAATGGAAGAAATAATGTGGAAATAGGTAAATAGGTAAATGTGGGAGTTAACTAAATAAACGAATAATCCGCATCGGGCGCCATCCCATTTCCACATTTCCGCATTTACCCATTTCCACATTTGTTTTCATTTGTGCGTACTCATTTTTTTCTATATGAATATTTCTGTTTAACTTTTTGCCACAATCTCCAATTGCATACAAAATCACTTAAATTTTCTTCAAATTATGGCAAAGTCAAAGAAAAAGGCCGCTAAAAAAAGGGTTGCACCCAAAAAGAAATCTGCGCCGAGAAAAGCGGTAAAGAAAGCGGCAAAAAAAAGACGTCCTGCTAAAAAGAAAGCGGCTAAGAAAAAAGCGGCTCCCAGGAAAAGGGTAGCTGCAAAAAAGAAAGCTGCTAAGAAAAAATCAGCTCCGAAAAAGAAGGCTGCAAAGAAAAAGACAGCTCCCAGGAAGAAAGCAGCTCCTAAAAAAGCAGCAAAAAAATCATCGCCAAGGAAAAGGATTGCACGGGCTTCCAAACCAGCCTCTGTTCCACCGGCAGCGCCTGCCATGCAGGATAATCCGGTCTACAGTCCGCAACCTTCCAGTGGAGGAAGTGACGACGGCGGAAGTTCTTTTTAGCTTTGCAGAAATAGAAACAAACCTGATCATAAATAAAAAGACGCAGGCTTTTCAGCTGCGTCTTTTTTGGCTGGCCTGATTTTCAGACCGCCCCCACGGTTTTCGGGAGGGGGTCAGGCAATTTTTTCCACCTGCATATAATTTAATTCTACCGGTGTGGATCGCCCGAAGATCTTAACGGTAACTTTCAGCTTTTTCTTTTCGTCGTTCACCTCTTCGATAATTCCGTTGAAGTCGTTGAACGGTCCTTCGATAATTTTAATGGTTTCTCCGATAATGAAAGGCTCGCTCATGCTCATGCCTCCGGATTCCGCCATTTCATCCATCTTCCCCAGCATCTTGTTTACTTCCGTTTTCCGCAGGGAAATGGGATTTTCCTTTCCCAGAAAATGAATCACGCTGGGGGTGTTTTTAACGGTATCCTTCAGGTCATCCCCCAGTTTACCGTCCACCACCTCGATCATCACATAACCGGGGTAATAATTGCGTTCCCGCATCACTTTTTTCCCGTTCTGAACCTTGTAAACCTTTTCTATCGGAAGGAAGACCTGCTTTACGATTTCATTCCATCCCCCGCGGGATATTTCCTTGTCCAGATATTCCTTTACTTTTCTTTCTTTGCCGCTAACCACCCGGAGCACATACCATTTAGTCTCTTTCTGCGGAACCTGGGGCGCCTGGTCCTCCGGTACGGTATTGGCCTGATTTGTTGTTTCCATTAGGAGAATAATGAATAGATGAATTTAAGAACGGCATTGGACACAATATCCATGACATATACCAGACCCGTAAGCAACATAGTGGCTACCAGTACAATTACGGTTGACTGCTGCAGTTCCGTCCAGGTAGGCCAGGTTACTTTTTCCAGCAGTTCCTTATAAGATTCTTTAAAATAGATGGCGACTTTGTTCACTTGAATAATTTGATAATTTGATGATTTGAAAATCCGATAATCCGGGGAAATTTTAATTTGCAAAACGGGGCACTATTCCATTTTCACATTTTCAAATTCCCGGATTTTCAAATTTGCTTCGCACGGGAACTAGGATTCGAACCCAGATCAAAGGTTTTGGAGACCTCTATTCTAACCGTTGAACTATTCCCGTAGAAAGCTAAAAGCTATCCCGGGTTAATTCGAGACAGCTTTTAGTTGTTGCAAATATAAACAATTTCTGAATTATCCGGGCTGCGGGCAGCGCCACGCGGACTGGTTATTTCAGAATCTCAGTTACCTGTCCTGCACCTACCGTACGGCCTCCTTCGCGGATCGCGAACTTCAATCCTTTTTCCATCGCGATAGGCTGGATCAGTTTCACCGTAAGGGTGCTGTTATCGCCGGGCATCACCATTTCAGTTCCTGCCGGTAATTCCACTTCTCCCGTTACATCGGTTGTACGGAAATAGAACTGGGGCCGGTATTTATTAAAGAACGGGGTATGGCGGCCGCCTTCTTCCTTGCTCAGCACATACACTTCGCATTTGAAATCTGTGTGCGGTGTAATAGAACCGGGTTTGCAGAGAACCATCCCACGGCGGACCTGGGTCTTTTCAATACCACGCAACAACAGACCGGCATTGTCTCCTGCTTCACCCTGATCCAGCAGTTTGCGGAACATTTCCACGCCGGTTACAACAGAATTTAACGGAGCTTCCATCAATCCCACGATCTCAATGGCTTCCCCTACCTTGATGCGTCCCCTTTCAATACGACCTGTTGCCACCGTACCACGGCCGGTGATGGAGAACACGTCTTCCACAGACATCAGGAAGGGCTGGTCGATCGGACGCACAGGCAGCGGAATATAGCTGTCCACTGCATCCATGAGTTCATCAATGGCTTTTATCCACTTGCCTTCCCCGGCCAGCGCGCCGGTGGCGGAACCCTTGATAATGGGGGTATTGTCGCCGTCGAAACCGTAGAACGTAAGCAGTTCGCGGATTTCCATTTCAACGAGCTCCAGTAATTCCGGATCATCTACCAGATCTACTTTATTCATGAATACCACCATACGGGGAACGCCTACCTGACGGGCAAGCAGGATGTGTTCCTTGGTCTGGGGCATCGGGCCGTCAGTAGCAGCTACAACCAGGATGGCACCATCCATCTGGGCAGCCCCGGTAATCATATTTTTTACATAGTCAGCATGACCCGGGCAATCCACATGCGCATAGTGACGGTTGGCCGTCTGGTATTCCACATGCGCCGTGTTGATGGTAATCCCACGCTCTTTCTCCTCAGGAGCTGCATCGATCTCATCGTATTTTCTTACTTCTGCCAAACCTTTCGCAGACAGAATGCTGGTAATGGCGGCGGTTAAAGTGGTTTTACCATGGTCAATATGACCAATGGTTCCTACGTTAACGTGGGGTTTATCCCTTTTGAAGGTCTCTTTTGACATTGGTATCTGGTTTTTAGTTGTGTTTTTAAAATGAATGAATACTATTTTCCTGCATGTTTCTTCCGCTCTGTTTCAAAACCGGCAAGACCCTTTTAAATGAAAACCTGAGCCGTTGAAGAGAATTGAACTCTTGACCTCTTCCTTACCAAGGAAGTGCTCTACCACTGAGCTACAACGGCCTTTGCTAAAAAAGCCCGGCTTGCAAGCAAGAGTAGCTGAAGAGCAAATTTAGGCTTTGCCTGCCTAAATTTTGGTAAAGGCGGACAACGGATCCAGGTAATGAGACCTTCCTTCGCCAAAGCTAGGGAAGGTGAGAGCGGAAGACGAGGTTCGAACCCGCGACCTACAGCTTGGAAGGCTGTCGCTCTACCAACTGAGCTACTTCCGCAAAAACAAATGTGAAAATCTGAAAATGTGCTAATTGGAAAATTAAGACATGATTTCAATTATTTTCTGTACAAAGAACTTCCGAATGCGCTTCGTTTATCAATTGCCGCATTCCCGCATTTATCCGCCCACCTTCGCCGCCCCCCTTCGCTAAAGCTCCGGCGGTTGAAAAAGCTTCGGTGGGCAAGTGGGCAAGGATGGATTCGAACCACCGAACTCCGAAGAGAACAGATTTACAGTCTGTTGTCGTTGGCCACTTGACTACTTGCCCGGATGGTTATCTGCAATAAGGCACGAAACTATATCCCAAAACCTGCACCTGCTCCAAAACCGCATTTCTGCCAGTTGAGCCAGAGAAGGGAATCGAACCCCCGACCAGCTGATTACAAATCAGCTGCTCTACCATCTGAGCTACTCTGGCAATGATTCGTTTACTGTTTCATGGTAACTTCCTGAATACAAAGAACTAAAACAGACAGCACGCCCCTGTTTTTTTGGGAAGGCAAAGGTAAGCGAATTTGTTAAATTCAAAAATTTTGAGATGTTTTTTATGAGAAACAAAATAGATGGGCCGGCCCGGCGGCCGTTCGCTGCAAATAAAAAAACCCCGGTCCGGGGTTTTCAGTATCAGGCTGCCTGTTTGTCTTTTTTCCGTTTGATCAGATTGATCACCGAATCCATGGCCTTGTCGAAAGATTCTTCAAATGATTTAGAGGAACATTTAACGAAAAAATCCTGCCTCGGAACATGCACTTTAATTTCTGCAATCTTGTCTTTGATCGTATGTACCACATTGTCGAGTTTCAGGAACACATCTACTTTTACGATTCTGTCGTGGAAGGTATCAAGCCGCGTTAATTTCCTGTTGATGTAACCCACCAGCTTGTTATCCGCATCGAAGTGCACTGTCTGAATGTTAACGTTCATAGTTTCGCTTTTTAACAATGAAACAATATATAAAAGAACTCTGCCCAGGTTCAATCTTTGGTGCCGGGCGACTGACTGAAATTAACGCCTTGGTCTAATTTTTCCAAATATTTAGCAGATAAATTGAGGCCAATTTTTTCAGAAAACACTTATCCCCGGGGATGATTCTTTTTGTGCACCTCCCGCAGTTTTTCAATACTGTTATGGGTATATAACTGCGTCGCGGCGAGACTGGAATGGCCAAGCAATTCCTTTACCGAATTCAGGTCCGCCCCGTGATTCATTAAATGTGTGGCAAAACTGTGCCTGAGCACATGGGGACTTTTTTTACTCACCGTAGTTACCAGGGATAAATATTTCTTTACAGCCAGCCAGGCATATTTGGGATACAGTTTTTTACCCCGGCTATTTACCAGCAGGGTCTCTCCCCCGGTTCTGCCGGATTCATTTTTTTCGCTGATATAAAGCCGCATTGCGTTCACCAGCTCTCCGCCTACCGGAATTATTCTTTCCTTATTACCTTTTCCGTGAACCTTGATCAGGGCTGCATTCAGATCCAGCTGTTCATTTTTCAGGTAAACGAGCTCTGACAGCCGCATTCCGGTCTGATAAAAGATCTGAATGAGCAGGCGGTCGGTTTTCCCCTGCCAGTTGTCCGGGAATTCCACATGTTGGGTAAGCAGCTCCATGTCCTTTTCTGCCACATATACCGGCAGCCTTTTCCCGGATTTAGGACTGATGATGCCATTCATAGGCGTTTTCTCCAGGATGCCTGTACGGACCAGGTATTTAAAGAAAGATTTTAAAGAGGAGATTTTACGATTAATGGTTCTGGAACTGATTTTGTTTTCCTTTAAACCTGCCAGCCAGGAGCGGATAACTGGAGCTGATATGCCGCTTACTTCCTTTTCACCGAACATTTCATCCATGAATAAAAAAAGCTGCTCCAGATCGTCCGTATAGGCTCTGACGGTATGCTGTGAATACCGCTTTTCAAACTTCAGGAAATCAATGAATGGCTGTATGGAAGCATTCAAAGTAAAGGGTATTGATATAATCAAATATAAAGCAAAAAGGCCATCCGGAGAGATGGCCATATGAAATGAGGTGAATGAACCCGTTTATAGATCGAATTTACCGCTGGCGAGCTGCTGTTTATATACTGCCTTCAGCACCTGGCCTCTTCTTTTAATAGAAGGTTTGGTAAAAGACTGGCGGCTGCGCAGCTGGATCAGTACCTTGGCCTTTTCAAATTTCTTTTTGTACTTTTTGAGGGCCTTGTCGATGTTTTCGCAATCTTTTGAGTCGATAATGAGCATGTGGTTTCCGCTTTTATAAATGATTTACGGCCTGCAAAGATAGGTGGATTTTTTAAAATAAATCAACAAAAAGACCGGAAAATCCGATTTTTACAGCATGTTTACCGGCATCATTGAGGCCCAGGGCCTTCTGGAATCCATTACCCCTTCAGGGTCTAATAAAACCTTCCGGATCTCATCCCCGCTGAGTTCGGGATTAAAAGTGGATCAGAGCCTTTCTCACAACGGGGTCTGCCTGACGGTTGAGTCGGTTTTCGGGAATACCTATGCAGTCACCGCCATTGCGGAAACCCTTTCCAAAACCACCATGGATCATTGGAAAGTGGGAGATCAGATCAACCTGGAACAGTGCATGCGGCTGAATGACCGCCTGGATGGCCATATTGTGCAGGGGCATGTGGATACAACTGCCGTTTGTGTCAACCGGGAAAACCAGGAAGGGAGCCGGATTTTCCGGTTCGAATTTCCGGAATCCTTCGCTCAGCTTATTATTGAAAAAGGCTCCGTTGCGGTTGATGGGATCAGCCTGACCTGTTTTGACATAACAAAAAACAGGTTTAGTGTGGCCATTATACCTTATACCCTGGAGCATACCAATATGCAATCCATAGATGCCGGTTCTGCGGTTAATATTGAATTTGATTTGATTGGTAAATATGTGCAGAGACTCGCAGGTGTTCAATGACCACGCATTCGGATTATTTTTCAACTTTGTGGTTCAGCCTGACGAATGAATGCCCGTCCCAGAAAATAACGTTATCATCCTTATTTAAATTTAAGGCGTACCGCCGCTGTCTGACCATTGGCGTCTGGGGAAGATTCGCCTGGTCTCTTGTTAAAAAATTTATCACGACCACTCTTGCAGGGTTTATTGAATTTATTCGTAACGCATCGCTCAGTCCCTGCCTGAAAATATAGGCTCCCCGGTATTCTTCCGGAATATCCAGCACATAAGTTTTCCCGGAAGTTTTATTTTTTAAAAGGCTGACTAAGCTTTCCGTTGTTTTTCCTGCGATGGCCCAGTGAAAATTGTTTGTTTCCAGAAGAAAAATATTATAAGATAACAACAAAAAGAAAATCAACAGTTTTTTGGAACGGTTCCTGATAAAAAAGATCAGCAACACGGAGACGATCATGCACAGAAAAAGAGAAGGAAAATAGAGCATGCGATCGCTTTCTGAAGTGATGGTGCTGATTCCTGTAAAAACCGGTACTATGCAGGCAATGCATAAACACAGGATTAATCCTTTGACTACATTCAGCGGAGGATTGATTGCTTTCCTGATTAATTGAATACCCAGCCAGCCTGCCGGGATCAAAATAGCTATATAAACAAGAACCAGCCAGTGCGCTTCGCCACTGGGAGGAAAAATCAGCCTTCCGGCGGTTTTTATAATATTCAGCATATAAACCACCGGGTTTGCTTTAGCAAAGCCTCCCCCATAGTTCCCCGTCACGGAGCCGGAAATAAGTATCCTCAGCGTTAAATGGATGCAAAGCGTAAGTAAAAGGCCTGACAACCATGCCGTTTTTTCTTTTCGGCTGCCTCCCTTTATGAAAATGAAAATCAGAATAATGAATGGATAAAAGATAATAGATTCAAAAGCAAATAATCCGATAAAATAGCAACTGCAGGTAAGCAGGATTTTTTTTGATAAATTATAATGACTGAATAGAAAAAGCAATCCGGCGAGGGCAAAACTACAGGACATGGAGGCACCTCTTCCCAGCAACCATACCACTGCTTCATTATGGAACGGATAGGTCAGAAACAGGGTTCCGGCAAGGAAGGCAAATTGCCTGTTTAAGCGGTTATCCGCTGAAATCCGGAGCCGTAAGCAAAACTGGTATAAGAGCAGGGAATTTATGCCATGCACTAACAGGTTGAAAGAATTAAATATCAGGGGATCAAGTCCACCGATCCTGTAATTCAGATAGATTGTAATGTCTGAAAGAGGCCGGAAAAATCCTTTAACAAATATAATCTCTTGCAGACAAACCCTGTTCAGGACCTTGAAGTCGTCGGAAACGAAATATTTGTGCAGAACCGGTAAATATAGCAGGAACGGGGCGAGCAAGAAAAACAGCAGGGGTATTGCGACACTGTTTCCAATGAAATCTTTTTTGATCATCCCGCCTGCCTGTTTAGCCAGTTTCATTGCTGGAAATTAAAAGAAATGTACCAAGATATGCTCATTATTTTCCCAAAGCTTCCTCTTTACCCTTCGTGGCGGCTGGCCTTCCTAAAAAATCGGTTTTCTGCGGATACAACCAACAGTGCTGCTTTTTTCGCAAGTCGTTTCCCCAACAGGTTTAATGGCTTTTCGACAAACCGGTAAGTGAGGAGGGATATTGTGAAAACAAGCGTCAGATAAAATATAAAAAATAATAAGATGCAGATGCTTACGGGGAGGCCTGAGACCTGTCGAAGCAGGCGGACAGCATAATCGGAAAAAAGAATGAGTATCATCATGTGAACCAGATACAGACTGTAGCAGATGCGGCCCATGTGAATTAGCCAGGGATGAGCAAGTATTCGTTGGAGGACGGTTGAACTGATCAGGAGGCAGAAGAAGAGGGAGCAGCCCAGCGAAACAATTGCATGGTCAACACCTGGTTTTATAAAAACCCTGTCAGTGTTAAACAAAGACGCAAACTGGAAGAAACAGGTAAAACAAAGGACTGCTGCTCCCGGCAAAAGCCATTTTATGGGAACAGCCGCTTTCCTCCAGATTTTTTTTATCTCTTCCATGTGATAAAAAAGAAATACGCCAAGGGCAAAATCGAATAAAAAAGTATTGAATTTGAGTATTTTTATAACAAACAGGACGACCAGCCAGTACAACCATGATCTTTTAATTTTCTTAAGGAAATACAGAAGTAACGGGATCAATAACCCGACGGCGATTTCGATGGCGGCTGTCCATTCCTGGGGAACCAGCATTCGGGTACTTCCATTATTAATCGAAGGAAGAAGTGTTAACTCTTTGACTAACGCGATCAGATCTATCTTGCTGACCCAGTAAATTCTGAGATGGGTTGTAGTATATATTGGATTGCTAAGGGGAAAGAAGGCCTGTTTTAGCGCATAACTAAGTAAAACAACAAAAATGAATAAGGGATAAATCCGGAATACGCGCTCCACGATAAACCGGATGTAGGCGGAGCTTTTAGTAATCTGAACACGATTAGAAAGGGAATAAGACAGGATGAAACCGCTGTGAATAAAAAAAAACAGAACAGCCGCCTGTCCATAGTAAAAAAATCCTGTGGGATTGATGGCCCTGTCGGATAGTCCGGCTGTCAATTCGAAAGTAACAATAAAGTGATGAATCATTACACTCAGAGCCGCAAAACCCCTGGCACTATCCAGATACTGAAGCCTTCCCCTGGCCTCTATAGCAGAGTTCATGGCGGGAAATTAAAGCAATTGATTCAATTTGCCTTGCAAATCAAGGCCGGCCCTGTCTTCATCATTTCATAAGATACATCTTTCCGTATCCTTTGTTGAAGAACTGATCAGTGTTGTCACCCTGTGCCTGGTATTTGTCGAGCGATTTTCCGTTTAGATTTGTAACCACATGATACAGATAAACGCCGTTAGCAAGCCGCTGATGATACATGTCGGTTCCATCCCATTTGAATTCTGTAATATTTCGCCCTACATGTAAAGGGCCAAGCTCGTCTTTTGTAATCTCCCGAACAATTTTCCCGGTTATGGTCAGAATCTGGATCTTGATATTCTGTGGTACATCGCTGCCTGTAATCGTAAACACAAAGGCAGTTGAGGTGGTAAAAGGGTTCGGGTAGTTGAGCATATTTGAAATCATCGCCTTGGTTATGATCTTGAAAGTAACCTGATACTGTATTGTTCCGGAAGCGTTGCCGCTTTTATCGGAGCCCGTCACAATTAAAGTGTATTCGTCCCCCTGGGGGTCAATCTGGTTACTGAAAACCGGGTTAAATTCAACGGATGCAGTATTATCGGCACTGCTGGTAGCCGGGGTAAATCTGAGCGTGTCCGTATTGAAATAATAAGGATGCAAAGACCCGTCCGGATAGCGTAGCTGCACTTTTAACACGGAAGTGTCATTTAAGAGCAGATACTTTGCTTCATCTTTCAGCTTGATCACAATATGCGGTTTTGCTGAAACAATGTCCTGGTTCAGGATGTGAATATTATCAAATGTCACATCCAGCAACGGATTGGTCTGATCCACTTTAACATAGAAATTTTTATACAGGAAGTTGTTAAAATGATACTGTTCGGGCTGGGCATTGGCCGGGTTTACATCTAAATGCAATGTGTTTAGTCCGGGATAGTCCTTGCTGTCTATTTCATAAATGATTTTAAGCGTATCTCCGCTTATCAATGGCTTTTGTTTAGGAAATGGAATAGTATGGGTCACATTGTTTTTATCGGTGATTTCGAGTAAAAGTTTCAGGCTGTCGAATGACTGCAGGCTGATATTTTTAAATGCAATCCCGAAATCTATTTTTTCGCCAAGCTCGACGGAATCTTTTCCTGTCAGGAAAATATTGGGCGCAAGCCCCCCTTCGGGCACCGGAACATAATTAAGCCGCCAGTATTTTAATTGATATGGGGTTCCGTGCACAGTGTCGGTTGTTATCAGTTTCAGCATTAGAAAAGGATACTGCTGCGCGCTAATCGCTGAAATATCAAAGTCTTTTGTATTTGAATTGAGATTGTACAGAACGGTCTTATTTCCGGAAGTGTCTGCTCCTATAATCTGAATACCAATGCTGTCTGTAGAAGGTGTTTCAAGATTGTCTCCGGCCCAGTGCAGCTGTTTCCATTGTTGGGCCGGCCCGAAAAGGGGAGAAGTGATATTGCCCGTACTATTGAGGGAAGGACAATCGGCCGACAACACTATTTTATCATAGACGCCCAATGTCATTTTGGTCTGAGGAACAAAACTGGGATCCGTTTTTTTGTATACGAAAGCAAATGCCCTTGGCCTGTAGAAGGAATCCAAATCCGTAAATCCGGCGCTGGTTAGCCGGTGATACAGGGAATTGTTTGAACCAAACAGGCTGGTGTCTGCCTTCCAGTCGTCCGCATAAGTATTATCCCCCTGATTCGAACCCGGAATGTTTCTTACAACCACATAAAAGCCTGACGGGATGCTATCCATAAACCGCATCATCTTATAACGGCTTGTCGGATCAGCTGTGGAAAATTCAAAATTATAATTTCTGGTAGGCCTGCAATTGGCTGCCACACTTCCACTGAGAAATAAATTATTGCCGGCATCATCTACATTTTTCCATGGTTTAAAAGTTACCGGATCAAAAACATTAAAAATAAGAGAAAATCCAAGACATGCACTGGCAATATATGGCGAGCCATTAACCGATACGGAAAAATCACCATCGTTAACCCCGGCGGTTCCGTACACAGATTGGTTGATGTATAAATTGTTGAGGTGATATCCATATTTCCATTTCCGGTCGGCATCAAGACTTAAACCGTCACCCGTAGACTGAAGCTGCTGGAAATAATGTGATTGGTTAAAGCCAGCCGTGCTGCGATTACTGTCTATATAAATGAACGAAAAGCCGTTCCAGTGAAATTGTCCGCCCTGTGGGGGAACAATGGATGTTCTCCAGTAATAGACTGTACTATCCTGATAGCTGATACCGGGGTCAAATTCAAATAATCCCCCGACGGATGTAATGTTTTTTGAAATTTTCGCTGGAGAATTGAAGGCCGATGTCGTATCCATTTCCATAATATATGGGGTGGATGGGGCGAGCGGATTAGCTGTTGACGCGTATACTTTCTGCGTCGGATTATTGATGATCGCATAATCATACGGATAGATCGGGGTCAGCTCTTCCTGGTATATAAAAAGCGGGGCGGTTATCGAATTATTTGTGAGGGTAACTTCGGGAACATCATTGTCGGAGTTGATCGTAACGGTGATATAATTTTGTCCTTTGTCCCGGGTCGCAACAATGGGAACCAGAATTTGCAGGGAATCCATGAAGCGTATTCCGGCAACTCTTTTGCTCAGCAGAACTGCGCTGGACCCGTCGGGATATTTGCGGGTGAACAGGATGGTGATGGAGTCTGAAGTTGCTTTTCCCAGGTTATAAAAGGTCGCGGATACATTAAAACTGTTGTCCGATACGGAAATAAAGGAAGGGCTGATCTTCACATTTTGCAGTTCGATATCATAGTCAGGCAGTTTTGAATCGCTTAGGGTAATGGCGGGATCGCCATGGATATTCATTTGTTCTGCGTGACACCTGGCCAGAAAATCGATGGGTAACTGGGAGATTAGTTTCTGTCCGGCATCTGACTGAATTCTTCCGATGCTCTTGCCATAATCGTCGCCGGAAATCAGCTTATACATATCATTCAGCAGAATATTCAGATAGTTAACTACTCCAAAATGTGTGCTGGCGATAAAAGCGATAGCCCCTTTGTTTTTGATGAGAACATAATCTTCTGAAAGCGTTTTTCCGCTGTTCAGACGCCCGGGATCATATGTATAGAAATTACCGGCATAACAACCGTTAACATAGAACACCGGATATTTTCCCTGGTTATTATACAGGGATGGGTCGTCCAGATTAAATCCGAGCGTGGCGGCGGAAGAGTGGCCGAAATAGGTGAGCATGCCGATTCCATTGTTAAATAATTGCGGGAAAAAAGAGCCGGATACCTGATTATCCTGATCAACAGTAGAGCTGCAAAAACGATAAACCTTCGCGCCAAACACGGTATCCGCAATGATTTGCTGGTACACGCTCATATAATTGCATAATACGGCTTCCAGAAAAGGATCCGTAGCCCCGGTAATATGCACGACATTTTTTCTCCAGGCTCTCGCTTCGACAGTATTGGGTGCGCTTTGCTGTGCCTGATCGTATTGCTTTACTTTTTCAAGATAATTTTCCACTTCAGTTCCGTTCACTGCGCCGATTCTCCCAATGGGAATATTATTTATGGGGCTTGCGCCGTCGGCAGATGCCAGCATAACATCAGATGCAGGGAATCCGAAAGTAGGAACCAGATCCAGTTTGTTTGTGGCCGGATCCGCTTCGTTGGCCCGGTATTCCGAATAAGCCATTCCCCGCCCGATCAATAAAACGAATTCCGGTTTCTGACCATAAGTATTTCTCGCATAATTCAGAAAATTCTTAATCGCCAGCGGATGCTGCCGTATGCCAAAAGCAAACTGATCTGTCAGTTCATTGATGTCCATCACCTGGGCATTGAAGCCTCCTCCGGCCGAGGTGGACCGGTAGTTTTTATAGTCCAAAACCGGATTGTTGGAACCGGATCCGGTATACAACACCGGGTTGCTGATGATCAGGTAATTTCCCTGATTCAACGGATCGCTGTATTGAACAAAATCTCTCTGAGTCAGGGAAGTTATCGTCCGGATGTTCGAGGGATCTTCGCTCACCAGTACAAATTTTCTGGCAGTGGACGATCCGGGAATAGCAAAAGAAAGTATCCCGGCCGACGAAACGGCGTCTAATCTTTGCCCGGAGTTAAGATCGTACAGGACCGGGTTGGCCGCGCCCTGGTTGAAGTTGCTGATATTTAAAAAGTAACCGCTGATCCTGGCCGGCAATTCAAAAGAAAAATTTGCCGCGCCGCCAAAGTTAAATTGCCGCGGATACGTAAGTTCATAAAATGACACTACCAGCCGGTCGGCATAGGTAACAGCCTGCGAATTATTTATAAACTGAAAACTGGAAGTAGTGGTGTTCAGTTGTGCTAATGGGATGTCCACATTGGTTACCAGGTCATTGAAACTGTTCATTACCGTGTCCTTCACGAGGTTGTTGTTGACCTTTACCTGAATATGCCTGAGTGTATCCGAGCATCCGACAGCACCGAATTTCAGGTTTGCTGAAGGGCCGCCATTGAAAATATACAGGTTATTCTGGTTGTCCGAAACCGGATTCCCTGGAGTGGAGAAATTGGAGCTCCAGAATTCTCCCTGGTCATAGGAAGAAGAATAAATATATTCTTCCAGCACGGCAGCTTTGCCCGGGTTGATCTGATTCCTGAAATACGTACCGGTGGTATACTGGAACCAGGGTTCCACAGGAAGTGTATTCGAACTTACATCATTCGCGATGGTTGTAAAATGGAAAGTGGAACCGCCCGGCTCCACAGTAAGAAAATAAGTTGCGGTATCGGATTCCAGGCTCCATTTATCGGTGTGCTGAAAGAGCGGATTGCGATACAGGGGTTTGTCGGCCTTGCCATCGTTCATCTGGCCCCAGAATTCAATATAGTCGCCGCTGCCCAAGGGTCCGCTGCTGACAGAAGTGTAAATGGGCACTTCCACCCCATTCCTGAAAAGCTGAAAATTACTGGCATCTGTTCCGGAAAGCCCGGCGGCAGCGATAACGGATTGAGGAATACGGTAAAGTCCGTTACTGATCACCTTGAATTTGTAGTAGGTTTTGCCCGGGTCAATCCATTCGTTATTGTAGGTTTGCGCGAACAAACTGCCGGCGCAAAGGAATAAGCACAGTGTAAAAACTTTTTTCATAGTCTGGTTCGGTTTTCTACGGTTGGATTTAATTCTTTTTATTTTTCTTCTTCAAATCCACCAGGTCTACTTTCAGGGAAAACACATGGGTATATAATGGGTTCGACTGATTGGCGAGGTTAGTAAATGCGTAATCAATCTGTACATCTCCGATTCTGAATCCCGCACCGATGGAAGGCTGGTAAACCCATACCTTACTCCGGTTCGTAGTATCCCTGTCATCGAGGGCTTTCTGAAAATTATTGATGCCGGCCCTTACAAAAAAAGCATTATTATATGATAATTCCAACCCCATTCTTGGGTCAATGCTAACGGGATCAAAGCTCATAACGGTATTGCGCCGGCCATCAAATGTAACGTCAAAATCAGCCTCTGCCAGCAGACTGATCTTCTGGCTGAGCCGGAAATCATAAGAGAATCCCGGAATCAGCTGCGGAGCGGTCAGTTCAATGGAATTGGACGGAATGTCATTCTGTGTGGTATAAAATACTTCACGCCATTCCTCGCTGATATTATACGACCAGGCGTTGAAAGTGGTTGTCACGTCTTTCGCAACTATTCCGAGCTTCCAGCGTGTCCCGATCACCTGAAGGGCTGCATCAAATCCGAAGCCCCATGCCTTGGTAAAATCCCCGGCCTGCCGGTGGATGATCTTGGCGTTGATCCCGAAGTTTACTTTTTTATTTTTAATCCAGTTCACCTGCTGGGCCAGCGAAATGAGAAAGGCATAATCTGCTGAGGAGAAAGTGGTGATATTGCTGAAATCAATACTACCATCAGGCTGAACCAGGAATACCGTATTGGGAATATCATCTACCGCAAAACGGAGCAGGGTAAGCCCGAGGGTTCGTTTATTGTCTTTTAAGGGAAGAACCAGGCTCGCATAATCGTATTTGCCGATGCCGGCAAAATACTCTGCGTGCATGAGATTTAACTGGGGACTGGTTCTTATATCCGCCAGTGCGGCGGGATTCCAGTAACCGGCCGTTCCGTCGCTGACGGAGGCTGTTTGTGCATTACCCATGGACATGCCCCGGGCTCCTGCGCCGATATTCAAAAATTCATTGGAATATTTTGCAAACTGGGCCTTTGCCGGGCTGCAAAAAAGCAAGAACAGCAGGGTCGGTAGGGGGCAGTATTTTCTGGTTCTGCGTACGACTGAAGTCAATACCATAAACTTATTCTAACGCGTTTTTATTCAGAATATTGCGAACGACAAAGGACGCGAATATCCCTTACTTTTGCCAAAATTCCCCCGGAACTTGTATGTTGCTGCTCGATGAACTCAAATGGCGGGGTATGATCCAGGATATCATACCCGGTACTGCGGAACAACTCGCAAAGGAAATGACCTCCGGTTATATCGGATTTGATCCTACCGCAGATAGCCTGCATATTGGAAGCCTGGTACCCATTTTGTTACTGGTCCACCTGCAGAAAGCCGGTCATCGTCCCGTAGCACTCGTGGGCGGCGCCACTGGCATGGTGGGCGACCCCAGCGGAAAAAGTGAGGAACGGAACCTGCTGGATGAAGAAACGCTTCAGCACAACCTCAACGGAATCCGGAAACAGCTCGAAAAATACCTTGATTTCAATCCCGGTTTACCGAACGCGGCAGTAATGGTAAACAACTACGACTGGTTCCGGGAAATCCATTTTCTGGATTTTATCCGGGATGTGGGAAAGCACATCACGGTGAATTACATGATGGCGAAAGATAGTGTAAGGAAAAGGCTGGAAGGCGTTTCCGGCATGAGTTTCACCGAATTCAGCTATCAGCTGGTGCAGGGATATGATTTTTACTGGCTGTATAAAAACAGGAACTGTAAACTGCAGATGGGAGGAAGTGATCAGTGGGGGAATATCACCACCGGCACAGAACTCATCCGCCGGAAAACAGGGGGGGAGGCTTTTGCCTTTACCTGTCCGCTGCTCACCAAATCGGATGGTGGCAAATTCGGAAAAACGGAAAAGGGAAATATCTGGCTGGATCCGGGAAAGACATCTCCTTACCAGTTCTATCAGTTCTGGCTGAATGCTGCGGATGAGGATGCAAAAAAATGGATCCGGATCTTTACATTTTTAAGCAGGGAAACCATTGCAGCCCTGACCGCAGAACAGGAACAGAATCCGGAAGAGCGGATTTTGCAGAAAACCCTTGCACGCGAACTGACCATTTTTATTCATGGTCAGACAGAATTCGAAGCGGCTTTGCAAACAACGGAGAAATTGTTTGCCGGCAGGGGCAATATCGAAAGCCTGAGCGAGGCAGATCTGCACGCCATGGAAGGAATTGTTCAGTCGGAATATTCGCGTTCCCGGTTGATGACGGGTATTGATGTGGTGAGTTTTCTCGCCGAAACAGGCGTTCTGCCCAGCAAAGGCGAAGCCAGAAAGCTGATCCAAAATGGCGGCCTAAGCATAAACCGGCAAAAAGTAGAGAACGTACAATTCCATGTTGACGCGCATTTGCTGCTGCACGATCAATATATACTCGTTCAGAAAGGGAAAAGAAATTTCTTTCTGATAACAGCGAAATAAACGCGGTTCCCGCTGGTATTTTTAATAAAATCTTTTCTAAAAAAGCTTATTTTTGCCCGCTTCCGGCAGCGATGCTGAGGCTGTTTTGCCCGATAGTATAAAGGCAGTACGACAGATTTTGATTCTGTTTGTCGAGGTTCGAATCCTCGTCGGGCAACAAGTTTTTTAGCCGTGATCATAAATATTCTTATTCATCGTATATTGTTTCGTATTTCGAAATAATCCGGAAACTGTCAGTGACTAACTGCCCTGCCCGATGAATTCATCCTGAAATTCATTATGATCATTTTCCCAGCTTACAAAACGTACGGAAAAAACTTCTCCTCCGGAGGCCGCCTGATTTCCCTGGATTTTTACCGCGGACTCATCATGGTGCTGCTGATGCTGGAAAGTTCAAGGGTCTATGATCATCTGTCTGCCGGAACAAAAGGCAGTTTCCTCGAACCCCTGATCAATCAGTTCTTCCATCATCCCTGGCATGGGTTACATTTCTGGGACCTGATACAACCCGGGTTCATGTTTATTGCCGGGGTAGCCATGGCATATTCCATTTATAAACAGAAGGTAAACGGGGTACTGTGGAAGACGCAGGCGGCCAAAGCCCTCAGAAGAAGTGGCTGGCTCTTTTTCTGGGGGGTTCTGGATTATGCAGTGCGGGGAGACCATTTATCTTTTGAACTATGGGATGTGCTGACCCAATTGTCATTCACCATGCTGGTTGCCTTTTTCATTTTCAATTGGAGAACACGGTACCAGATCCTTTTTAGTGTGGGCTTGTTATTGCTTACGGAATTACTGTACCGGAATACAAATATTCCGGGATTCGATCAGCCTTTTACCGACCAGCATAATTTTGGCAACTATGTGGACCTTCTGCTGATGAATAAAATCAATCCCGGCGGATGGGTTGCTATCAATTGCATTCCCACAGCGGTACACAGCATCTGGGGAGCCGTTGCCGGGAAATGGCTGATTAAACTCAAACAGGATAAGAGCAGGATCATCAGCATCCTGATCTTTGGTCTGATCGCCCTGATTTCCGGTTACCTGCTTGATTTTTACGGAATCACCCCTATTATCAAACGGATCGCCACCAGCTCATTTGTATTGGTTAGCGGCGGTTATTGCTTACTGGGGCTCGCATTATTATACGGCTGGATCGATGTACTCGGCCATAAGCGGTTTATAAAGCCTTTTATTATCGTGGGCATGAATTCCATTTTCATTTATGTCTTTTTTGAGATTGTGGTTGACCGCTGGCTTTATGGCTATCTGCATACCCTGGTCAGCGGAATCCTGGTTCCGTTTTCTTTCCCGGCTTTTCCGGTAAATATGCTGGGCTCCCTGGTTGTTTTTGCGGTGGAATGGGGATTATGTTTCTGGCTTTACCGCAAAAAGATATTCTTTAAATTGTAATTGTGGAACGCGGACGGATTCCTTAAAGTCCGGCTCCGGCATTCTTTACATCCGGTTTCTCCCGGAATGGGAAAAATCTTTTTTCCGGAAACGGGAGACATACAATATCAGGTTTATACCGGGGTTTCTCTTCCCTGATCGCGCCAAACGTCAGCCAGAATTGTTGCTTAATCGCGACCGTATTTTTTCACCAGAATTCCGTGAAAACACTTGCATATACAGGGTTTTACTTATATCTTGTTTGCGTATTAATCACCAGATTCCGAATACCCATGAAAAGAAAACTACACGCAGGATCAACGATCCTTATCCTGGCTTTGATCAGTTTACTGGCCTGCCGGAAAACAATCAATTCCACCGCGGAGGAAGTCACGCCCAAGCCGCCGGTTACAGTAGATTCCACGAAGAACAAGCCGGATTCTGTAAAGAATCAGACCGATTCTCTTCCGAAGATAACGGATACTACTACCGTCGTGCCCTTTCCGGAAACCCCTTTGCTGGGATGTACTTATTCTCCGGATTATGGTGATTCAATCGTCTTTACCCAGCCCACGAACGGACAGGATTATGTTATCTATCCCGTGAATAACGGGGGGATTGCAGGAAAATATTTCTCCTGGCCCGTCGGATTGGTTTTGAATTCACAAACGGGCGCCATTGACATGACAAAAAGTGAAACCGGCGCGCGTTACGCGGTTGGATTTGTAAAAGCCGGGACTACGGATACCTGTTTGTCCCAACTCATTGTGGGAGGCGCCGCGTATATGGATAGTGTTTACGTACTGGCTAACAACCAGACCACGGCAGCGCCTTATTTTAATGCCGATCCGTATGCTCCGCCGGTTTGTACGGGAAGTACGAATGGCCAGGGCTGCCAGTTCGACTACAATGGTTACGCCAAAAACCAGGGTGTCCAGATCGATAACCATACCGGTATCATTGATTTGCAAAAAACAATGCAGAGCAGTCTTTTTGGACTGCTTCCGCTCAATGGCACAACCATCAACACTACTATTTATTATAAGCTGAATGATAACAGCAACAGTGCTCCGCAGAAGATCGGTCTGAAGCTTATGTTTTACAACAAAAAGTCAGATATTCCACCGTCCCTTTTAGCCTCCATTACCAATAATCTGCTGAATACCCTGGAGAATTTATTAATGCTGAATGGAAGCGGCGGTACCTCCTCACCCCGGCCTCCGCTGATCATTATTACCCGGTATAATTAACCAGGTAGAAAGAACCGGCAATATTGCCCTTTCCCGGACGTTAAAACTGAATCCAATGTAAATTCAGCCTATGTCCGGGAAAGTTTTTTATATACCCCTGCTTTTCCTGGTTACGCTCTCGTTTAAGGTTTATGAAAAAGACCCGCCTGTGTCAGGGTCGGTTAACAGGCAGTACTACCTCGCCGACAGCCTGTTTCACCTGTCGGGCGCAACACGGCAAACGGACAGCATGGCGATGGCTGGCTTTCAAAAGGTTACGGACCAGCTGATGATTTTGGGGAGAAGCACAGCGACAGACAGTATTTTTTACCAGTCCTTATTTAAGCGAGCCGTATTGCTCGAAGTATACGGAAAATTTGAACAGGCTACCACGGCCTATCTCCGCGCAATTGGTTATGCCCCGGATGAAACCCGAAGATTAAAAATGTATGTATTTGCGGGTGCCGGATATTATAATCAGAACAATTTCGACTCCGCAAATTACTTCCTGTTAAAGGCGGAAGAAAGTCCCCGGAACAAGCTGGATGCGGAAGATCAGGTGCGCCTTTATAATACCCTGGGTGTTTTGTATTATGACAATGGAAACTACCTGCAGGGCAAAAATTATTTTAGCCAGGCCCTGCGGATTATCCTCCGGCATAATCCGGCGGATCAGTTCAACAGTCTGAGTGTTCAGCTTAATATGGCCACCTGCTATTACAGGCTGGGTTTGTATGACCAGGCGCTCAGAATATATCAGCCGGCATTGCGCCACAAACTTTTCCTGAATCAGATATATTTAAATATGGGGAGGGCCTATGCCGGTCTTCATCGTTATGGCGAAGCACTCAGCTATTTCAGGAGGGTGCAGGTGGAGAAACTTCCCTGGGTCTTAAATGAGATGGCGCGGGTTGCACTGGAATCAGGGCATAGTGATTCCGCCCAGGCCTGGCTGGACCGCTTCCATTCGGGGAAGGATAAATGGAAAGTGAATGTGGTGGACGCCGGGAACAATGCGCTTTACCATGGGGATCTTGCTCTTTACCGCGCTGATCCGGAGTCCGCCCTCAGCTATTATCAGCAAGCCATTATACTATTCTCCGGAAAATTTAAGGACCACCGTGTACGACAGAATCCTACCGGATTTACAGGGAGTTTTGCCTATTATACTTTGTTTGACGCATTATATAAAAAGGCAAAAGCCTGGGAAATATTATATAAAAAAACTTCGCGAAAGGAGGATCTGCAATCTGCTTTTGATGCCTATCAAAGTACCATTTCCCTGCTGACCTATATTGAAAGGAGTTATGAAATGGACGATGCCAAAATTTTATTGAAACAAAAAAGTGAACAGGTTTATAAAAATGCCCTGCAGGTGAGTCTTGCCTTATCTCAACTTTTTCCGGGAAGCCGTTATCTGGAAGATGCATTTCTGATCAGCGAAAGGAATAAGGCCTCCGTAATGACCGCTAATTTAAGGGAACGGAATTTCCATTTTTCTTCCGGCCAGGAAGATGAACTCATCCGCCGGGAAAGAAATTTAAAATTCAATATTGCCCGTCTGAGCATAAAGGCCGGTCAGGAGCCTGATGCTGCAACACTGGAAAAGACCAATGCAGATCAGTCGGCCTATGAATCCCAACTGGCAGTCGTTCAAAAAAAAATGGAGAAGAACAGCCGGTATTATCAGCTAAAATACCAGGACGACTATCCCTCCATAAAAGAACTTCAGGGCAGCCTGCGCAGCGATCAGGCCCTGATCAGTTTAAGCAACAGTCAGGATGCCGTGCAGGTGTTTGTTGTTACCCGGAATTCCTTTCAGTATGTGAAACTGGACAGTGGGGAAAGCATCCGCACGCATGTGAAGGAATGGGTTCAGATTTTGCAGTCGGCTGAAAATGGCAAACATGCCGGTATGGAAAAACCGGGACAGGCTTTATATCAGGAGTTGATAAAACCTCTGGAGGAACTGGCAGGAGATAAAGCGGACTGGATTGTGGTTCCGGATGGAATATTTTTTCTTCTTCCCCTGGAATCCCTGCCCGTGGATGAATCGGGCCGGCTGCTAATCGAAAAGCATTCCCTGAGCTACCAGTTTTCCTCCCGGTTCATCAGGCAAAATGAACCTGCGCTCCTGAGTCCTGATCGCAAAAACACAAACCTTTCCTTTGCCCCCTTTGCCACGGATGCTGCAGACCTGCAGGCAGAAGGGATGGGATATTTCGGGAGATTACCCGATTCGAAAGCTGAGATTGCCATGCTTGCGGGCAGGCAGTACACAGACAGTGCAGCCACCAAGCAGAACTTTCTGAAATTACTGAACCGCTATCCTATCATTCACCTGGCTACACATGCGGTTGCGGATATGAAGGATCCCGATGCCTCCTATATCGCTTTTTATCCCGCTTCGGGCATGCGGGCAGAAGATTTTCTTTTTCTGGGGGAATTGTACGGACTGCGGATGGACAGTTGCCAGCTCGTTGTGATCAGTGCCTGTGAAACAGGGAAGGGACAATTGATCAGTAATGAGGGTGTAATGAGTTTTGCGCGGGCATTTCTTTACGCAGGATGCCCCAGCACGGTTAACAGTTTATGGAAAGCCGACGACCGGTCGACCAGCACAATTCTGCAACAATTTCATTATTACCTGCAGAAAGGATTCAGCAAATCGAAAGCACTGCAGCAGGCCAAACTGGATTTTATACATCAGCATCCGCTTTACCGGAATCCGGCCTATTGGTCACACCTGATTTTAACAGGCAATGCAGACGCCCTGTACAAAAAAAAACAGCCCTATGGTTGGGCTGTTATCGGAATATGTTGCTGCTCGGCTGTGTTTTTTGTCTGGAAAAAAAGAAAAAAAAGTCGACGCTTTCCATAGATAATAAAGGATTTTAAATGGATAACGTTGTCTAAACCTACTCAGTGTTTTCAGGGATACGCCGACTTTTCCGGGATGGTTTTTTCATGGATAGGATCTGGTAATGGTTCTTTCAGGAACTGGATACAGTGGATTTGGTCTTTTTAAAAGGATATTGGGCTTAAAGGATTTTTCAGGATTTCTTTATCAGGATAAGGTTTTCATATCTCTTATTATTAGTAACCGCAGAGCACTTACACGTAACCCGGGTTTTATTTTTTAGCTTCTTCTGTTAAGAACTTATGCCGCATTTTTCAAAGAACCGCTTCTGTATTTAGTAACCGCCGCCTGTTCTGATGTAACCTGTTTTCCTGTTTTATTTTTTATCTTTTAATTCTATGATTTTCAGATCAGTAGATGAGATCTGGCGAGCCAGGGGATAATAAGTCTGGCTGGTATCCGCTCCAATTTTATTGAGCAGGGAAACTCCTTTAGCTGTTTCTTTGTTCATCAGGTAAGCCAGGGCGAGATAATATTCCGCCTCATCCTGAAAATAAGTTCCGCCAGATCTTGCATTGGTTGCCAGGATATTTTCAAAATGAGCGACAGCATCAGCAAATTTTTGCATTTTCATATCTGCCATGCCGGCCAGAAAATAAGATTTATTCGTTTTTTCTGATGACTGGTTGAAAGCTGTGATCACGCCGCTCCAGTTTTGACTGCGGTAGGCTTCATCCATTGCATCCGGATGGGATGCGCCGCGCGAAGTATTTAAATTGTAGTCGGTGAAATATTGCTGGTATACGGAAGTATTGCTGACAGTGTTGTATTTATAAAATATGGAAACACCCATCAGTAAGATTAAAACAGCAGCGATACGAAGACCGGTTTTATACATCCTGTGCACCACGTCTCCTGAAACCGGAGCTTTAGTAACCGGTTCCGCGCTGACTGACCGGCGAATAAGCATAACCTGTTCCCGGATTGCAGACAGCTCAACTGCTTCCACCGCCATTTTCAGGTATTCCCATGATTCGGCAGCGGATTTATCGTTGCGGATCATCGCTTCAACCTGTACACTTTCTTCAGCAGAAAGATTTTTGTCCAGGTGATCAATCAGTAAAAGTTCTTCGTTGGGTAACATGGCTATTTATTTATCAGTTCTGTTATTTGTTTGGCGGCAACCGGGTTTTCTTTTAGCATACCCGTCAGTTGCTGCAGACATTTATATTTTTTATTTCTTACGACCTGTTCATTTTCATAGTGCAGGTGGGCAACCATTTCTTTCATGGATAAATTCTCATAATAAAACAACATGAGAATTTTTCTGCAGGCATCTCCCAGGCCATCGAGCATTTTCTGTAACTGCTGCTTCAACTCCCGGTCGCCGATCGCTTCACTGACGCCCGGCTCTTCCTGATCCCGGCTGATTTCAAAAACCTTGTCCCGGTTGTCTGCCCGGGAACGTTTCCTCATTTCGTTCATCCAGAGGTTTTTTGAGATCGAGATAAGGAAGGTTCTGATGCTGGATTCAGACCTGAATTTCCCCTTCTGAACCGTATCGATAAAAGAGATCACCGTTTCCTGGAAAATATCGTCTGCATCCTGTTCGCTTCCGCCTCTGCCCATAATGAAAGATCTGGTGACCGCTGCATGCTCCTGGTAGAGGGCTCTGACTGCCTGATCCATATTCCGCTTGTCCTGTAAGGCTTCTATCAGCGCCGGATCCGAAAAGGTCTGCTTAGCGTTCATATATTAGTAACTGCCTGGGTTGGGTTTGTAACTTAAAGGATGAAATTATTCTGAAAAATGAGGGGATACTGGCATAATAATCATAAATATTTGATTATCAGGTACTTAAATTGTTATACTTTATCCAAAAAAATAGAGATTTGATCCGGGGAAAAACGATTCAGGATAAGTTTTATTCAATTGCCTCAGTTATCTTTGCAGCCGAAAAAATAAAGATAGGGAAATAATCTCAGCGCTATTGCCCGATAGTATAACGGTAGTACGACAGACTCTGACTCTGTTTGTCGAGGTTCGAATCCTCGTCGGGCAACAGCTCTACAGCCCGTCGCGTTTGCGGCGGGCTTTTTTTTATGCCGGTTTGTAAATAGTTGTCTATCTTTCATACATGGTTACATCTACGGCGGCTCCCTTTGCCCCGCAAAGACCCCTAATTGCCGTAACCCCCAAAACCCGCATTCCCTCCATCGATCTGCTTCGTGGGATAGTGATGCTCATTATGCCCATCGATCACCTCAGGGACATGCTTCATTTCGGTCACCCCTTTGCGACCGACCTGCATACGACCACGCCGATACTCTTCTTTACGCGATGGATCACCCATCTCTGCGCTCCGGCTTTTGTATTTCTGAGTGGCGTTTCTGCTTATCTCGCCGGCAAGCGGCGGACCAGGCAAGAATTGGCCGGCTTTCTGATCAAGAGAGGTATCTGGCTGCTTTTTATCGAGGTCTTCGTTATCAACTTGGCCGTTGAGGTAGATCCGCTTTACCACCTGATCGTGCTACAGGTGATCTGGGCAATTGGCGGCAGCATGATCCTCCTCGGCGTTTTGGTATGGGCAAAAGCGAGTCCGAGGGTGATCGGGGCGATCGGATTGGTGATCTTCCTTGGTCATAATATCATCGACGTGCTCCACAACGACACGATCGACAATAACCCAATTTGGCGGCTGTTTGTTTCGGCTGCCGGATTCAGCAGACATGACCCGATAGGTCATGGACGCTATTTTGTTTTGGCCTATGCCCTGCTGCCATGGACGGGGGTAATGCTCCTGGGTTATGCCATCGGAACGCTGTACAGCCAGGATGCCGCGAAACGGAAACGGGCCCTGACAACCATCGGTCTGGCGTTGCTGGCGTTTTTCGTCGTTTTCCGGGCGTTCAATATTTATGGCGATCCCGCGCCGTGGTCGGTGCAAAAGAATTTTCTGTTCAGCGTGATGTCGTTTCTGAATGTCACCAAATATCCGTGCTCGCTACTGTATCTGTGCGTGACACTCGGGATCTCGTTGCTGATCCTGGCGAACACCGAAGGCGCTACCAACCGGCTTTCGCGGATCGCGATCGTATATGGCAGTGTTCCTTTTTTCTATTATATCGTTCACTGGTTCCTCGCTCAATCGATCACGATCATCCTTTTCTTTTCGTTGGGGCATCACATGAGCGAAGCCTATCACAGCGACTTTGCTTTTAGTACGAATACTTTTGGCCTCCCGCTAGCGGGGGTATATGGGATTTGGCTGTTGCTGGTTACGGGGCTGTATTTCCCTTGCCGGTGGTTTGCGAATTACAAGAAGACGCACAGGCAGTGGTGGTTGAGTTATTTGTGAGTGTCAGTCGCAGTGATTCCACTTTTGTTAAACAAGATAAAAGGTGTATTAGCAATCAGATCAAGCGCTTAATTCTGAAATAAGCCTCAAATCCGCCAAGAATTGGTTCGAGAAACGTCCAGTCGGGGCAACAAGGCCCTGTACGAAGTGCAGCAGAGGGCCGGGGCCCTGGGTAACGCCCCCTTAAACGGGCCACCGCAGGTAATCCCCATCGGACAAATGATCTGTCCCGTTACGGAAGGATTATTTATTTAAAGGAAGCCGGTATAAAATCCACGAGGAGCGCCGGAATAGCCTGAACGGCATTCTGAAAGAAGAAGGATAATCAAATAAAGGGGAAGAATTACCGTTCGAAAGGAAGCTGAACTTGTAATTCAAAGCTGACATAATGCTTATTTAATGCTCCATAATAAAGGAATTCAAAGTGCCTCG
>Ga0134125_10000291_pt1 | contig 70691 bp, 63 predicted proteins | sample KB31751_FD_96464 | JGI IMG/M metagenome (GOLD analysis project Ga0134125, IMG submission 96464) | Terrestrial soil microbial communities with excess Nitrogen fertilizer from Kellogg Biological Station, Michigan, USA - KB3-175-1 | ecosystem: Environmental > Terrestrial > Soil > Unclassified ... | reverse complement strand
GAACTATGCCGCGACCGCATACATCGGGTAACTTGTGAATCGCCGGAATCGTCGTTCAGTCGGATGACGAGGCGTGCGATTGCCGGCCTTTGGACCGCTGGGATGATTCTGGCTCAGACCGCGGATTTGCCCTCGTTCGAATCGGCATCCGTGCGGCTGAATTCCGGCGGCGCGTTGTCGGGCTCATCCACGATCAATAACGGATCCATCGTGGTGCGGAACGTCCCGCCGCGCGCCTGCATCTCGGATGCGTTCGGCGTTCGGCGGGCGGATGTGATTGGCCCGGCGTGGATGGACGGCGCGCGCTTCGATATTGTGGCGAAGGCATCGACGCGGGACTCGTCTACGCCGACGCTGAAGATGTATCAGGCGCTTCTCATCGAGCGGTTTCATCTTCATTTTCATACGGGCACGCGCAGCGACTCCGGGTTCGAGTTGTCCGCGCTGAAAAGCGGGATTCGATTGCGCGATATCGGCGCAGCCCCGGCGGATGAGCCGGTTTTCGCGACGATTCAGCGCAGCAATGCAAGTCATATCGTTAGTTCGCGAGGTATGACGATGGTGGAACTCGCACGGGCGCTGAGCCAGCGCCTCAGCGTTCCTGTCATCGACAAAACCGGCGCCCCGGATTACTTTGCCGTGAATCTCGAATTCAATGTCCCACAACTAAACGGCTCTGCCGAGCCCGATCCGCCCAATGGCCGTTCTACCCTCTTTGCCGCGCTGCAGGAAGCCGGCCTTCGGCTCGAAAGCGTGAAAGTGGAATCGCCGGCAATCTTTGTGGACTCCGTTGACAGGGTTCCAACCGGCAACTGAGGGCGGACGCCGGCCAACTTATCATTGTTTCTGTCGGACGATTTCGTGCCCGGCCAGGACAAAATTCTGTCAATGGACGCACCGCGGGGATTCACGGGTAGACTGGCGCGCTTTCAGCAGTCGTTTCGCGCGAAGCGAATGCGCCGGTTTCTGCTCGCGTTTCCTCAGGCCGGCAAGTCCCGGATTCTCGATGTCGGGGGGACGGCGGAAATCTGGGAAATGACGCCCGGCGTGGCGGGGCGCATCTTTCTCCTCAACATGCCAAGGGCAGCCGAGGACAAGGAGATCACAACGGCGGAAGTCATTTACGGCGATGGATGCCGGCTCCCGTTTGCCGATGCGGCGTTCGACATCGTCTTCAGCAATTCAGTTATTGAGCACGTGGGGGACAGCGAAGCGCAGCAGCGGTTCGCGGACGAGATCCGGCGAACCGGCCGCGGCTACTGGGTACAGACGCCGAATCGCCGGTTCCCGGTGGAGATGCATCTGCTGACGCCGTTCGTCCACCTGCTGCCGCGAAGCTGGCGCGCATTCATCGTGCGGCGGTTCACCGTCTGGCAATGGATCCATCGTCCCAGTCCGGACCGGAAACAGTTTTACATCGAGCACTTCATTTCGGATATCCGGCTGCTTTCAGCGGCGGATATGCAGCGGCTGTTTCCGGACGCGGTGATTCTGCGGGAGCGATTCCTGCTGTTTACGAAATCGCTGGTGGCTTACCGGCAGTCTTCTGGCCGGCTTCCCAGCGGGCGTCAAGCAGTTCGCGAATCCGCGCCAGCAGCGCGGGCGAGGAAAACGGCTTCTGGATGAAATTGACGGCCTGATCGCTTTCCATCCAGAGTCGATCGTTGTAGCCGGACATGTAGAGAACCGGGATGCCGGGATAGACGCCGGAGAAGTGCTCGGCGAGCTCGACGCCGCCGCATTCGGGCATCACGACGTCGGTCAGCAGAAGATCGATGGGGCCGGGAAAGCTGTGGATAACGTCCATCGCTTCGAGTCCGTTCGACGCTTCCGCCACGCGGTAGCCATGGCGCTCGAGAATGTGGCGCACGTAGCCGCGCACGCCGGCTTCGTCTTCGGCCAGCAGGATGGTTTCGGTACCGGCGGATGGGGGAGGGGCAAGCAACTCGGGTGTGCCGGTTTTATTTGCCTGCACCGCCGGGAACAGGACCCGGAATGTGGCTCCGTGGCCCTGCTCGCTATGCACGGTGATGGAAGCCTTGCTCTGCTGCACGATGCCATACACCGTGGAAAGGCCCAAGCCCGTGCCCTTGCCGCGCTCTTTCGTCGTAAAGAACGGCTCGAAGATGCGCGATTTTACTTCGGGCGTCATGCCAACGCCGGTATCGCTGACCGCAAGCATGATGTAATGACCGGCTTCGAACGCAAGGCGCCCCTGGGCGGATTCCTCGTCGATATAAATATTCGCTGTTTCGATCAGGAGCCTGCCGCCGCCCGGCATGGCGTCGCGCGCATTGATTGCCAGATTGACGATAATCTGTTCCACCTGATTGGGATCGGCGCGGAAGATACCGATGGCGGGCTCGAGCGCAAGCGAGAGCTGTACGTCTTCGCCAATCAGGCGGCGCAGCATCTTTTCGATGTTGGTCACCACGTCATTGAGATGGACATCTTTCTGCTCACTTGCCTGGCGGCTGGCGAAAGAGAGCAACTGGCGCGTGAGAGCCGCGGCTCTTGCCGCCGCGCGCGAGATCTGTTCCACGGGCTCGACCACCGGATCGTTCGGGTCCGCACGGCCGAGGATCAGCTCGGAATAACCGGAAATGATGGTGAGCAGATTGTTGAAATCACGCGCCACGCCGCCGGCGAGCTGGCCGATGCTGTCGAGCTTCTGCGACTGCAGGAGCTGCTGTTCGAGCTCCTTGCGCTCCGTAACGTCACGCATGATGGCGGCGAAGCAGAGCAATTGTCCGGTCTCGGGGTCGTTCACCGGAAAAATGTTCATCAGCACGTTGATGGGCTGCTGAGTGGCGAGATGGCGGAGCCGCGCTTCGCCCACCCAGTTGCCCTCGCCGCGCAGGACCGAAGGCAGGATTTCGCCGCTGAGATTGGACCAGGCGTCTTCGGGATGGAGATCGGCGAATGAAATTCCGATGGCGCGCCGCGCTTCGAGTCCAACCAGGCGGCAACCCGCGCGATTGATGTAAATGATGGTTCCATCGAGCGCCATCATGCCCACAAAGTCGTCGGTCTGTTCCACCAGTGAGACGAACTTCTGACGCTCTTCTTCGGCGAGGCGGCGCTCACTCACATCCCAGCAGACGCCGGTGAGGCGGACGGGGTCGTTATTTTCATCGCGGAATATGTTGCCGCGCGCGGTCAGCGTATGCGCGCTTCCGTTCGGCCAGATCACGCGGAACTCAATTTCGAAGGGTGCATCGATCCTGAGGGATTCCGCGGCGGTGCGGCGGACGCGCTCGCGATCGCGCGGATGGATCATCCGGAAGAATCCTTCATAGCCCTGGAGATCGGCTCCGGTTTCCAGACCGAACAGCGGGTACATGAAATCGTCCCAGACGATCGCGGCGTCCGCGATTTCCCACCGCCATGTGCCCACGCCAGAGGATTTCAGCGCGAGGTTGAGCCGCTCGTGGGCCTGCTGGAGGGCGGCATCGCGATGCTGAATCTGCCCCAGCATTTCGTTGAAGGCGTCAATGAGCAGCGCGATTTCGTCATGGCTGCCGCTGGCGGGGACGCGGATGGAATATTTCTTGTCACGGGAGACTACGCGTGCGACATCGGCGAGCTGGATCAGCGGCCGCGCGGTTTCCCGCTGGAAAATGGCGGAGAACAGGAGAGCCGCCGGCAGGGAGATCAGAAGAATGATGAGGGCAATGCCCCCGTAGCGCAACAGGCGGTCTGAGATCTCCGTCAGATCGGAACGGATGTGAACCGTACCGATCAGCTTTCCCTGGAAAACGATGGCCCGGACGAGCTCCAGCGAATTGTTGGCGAATTTGTGGACTTCGGGCGCGCCCGCCGGCAGCTTGAGGGGTATTTCGCGGATCTCGCCGCTCTGGCGTGAATAAGTGGCGAAGGGCGCCCCGTGCGCGTCGTAGATGCTGACGGATATGACGTGGGGCGCGGCGCTCAGTGCGGAAAGAGTGTTTCGCGCGGAATCGGGATCGCCGAAAACCACGGCGGAAGCGCAGTTGGCACTGACGATCTGAGCTTCAATCGAAAGATTCTGCACCATCGAAAGCCGCAGCGTGGCCAGTTCATACGCCACATAAGCGGAGGAAGCAAGCAGCAGAGTAGCGCCGCTGACGAGCAGGTTCATCCACGTCAGCTTCTTGCGGATGGAGTACCGGTCGAGGTTGAATTTCACGGCGCCCTCCTGACCACGTGCGCGACTTTCAACAGATCTGAACTGAGGCTCAGGCCTACTCGCTGCGCCACCGCGAGATTGATTTCGAATTTGACCCGATTGCCATCGAGAATGAATTCAATGATGCCGCCGCGTCTGACAAAGTCGGGAATATCGGAGACGGTGAGAACCGGCGCGGCGCCGACGGCGGCAATGATGTCGGACAAGCGGCCCGATTCCGAGGAGCCAATAAACAGAAGTCGGCAGCCGGCGGCATCGATGGGTTGTGCGATACGGCGCGCCACCAGTGGCGCACCGCCAATGTTCTCGCCGCTCACCGCGCTGTCCAGCGACTGGCCGAAGGGATCCTGGCCGAGGACGCAGATGTTGAAAGACTCATCAGGCCCCGGCATCGGCCGGTTACCCCATTTTTTGACGAAACGCCCGAAATCCGTGAGGTATTGCGCTTTGAGCTGGTATTCGGTGGGATGAAGATCCTGCGCGGAGGCACGCGGAGGCCAGTGCAGGCAGATTGCCAGCAGGAGGGCGAGAAACATGCGGCGCGCGGGGGGGCGGCGCCATCGGTGAAATGGCGCTCTCATTTTCTCCAGGTAATCGTCGCGAAGACGCTGCGCTTAATGCCGATCTGACCGCTGGAATCGCCGGCGAACTCGATATGGTGCGGCTGAAACAGATTATTTCCGGTAACAGCGAACTCAAGGTGCGGGACGCCGAGCCAGGAAAGCCGCATGTCCGCCGTTTCATAGTTCTCGACGTGTTCCGCGCCGAGCAGGCTGACGTAGCGGAAAATCTGACTGAATTCCATATGGCCCGGCAAATCGAGAAACGATTGCCCGCCGAACTGGTGGCGAGGGCTGGAACCGTCGAGCGAAGCCGCGGTGGCGGGGTCCGTACTGCCGGCACTGTTTCGAACGTCCATGTCCAGAAATGAATACGAGCCCTGCAGCCGCCACCACTCGACGGGCTTCCAGTTCGGAGCAATTTCGAAGCCCTTTGTCGTCCCCTTCAGGCCATTGCGGTTGAGAAACGGCCGGATTGTGTACGTGATTCCGTCTGTCGATGCGGTATACGGGGTGCCGGGCTCCAGACTCTGCAGGTCGTCATAGACGTTGTAGAACGTCGCCAGGTCGACCGAAAAGCCGGGAATAAAAAGGTGACGATAACCGGCCTCATAACTCATCTCGGATTCCGAGGTGAACACGCCATCGCCCTGCACTACGTTGAACACGAGCGGGTCAGTGGAGTGCAGCGTGGTGGATTGCAGAGTGTCTTCGTTATCGGATGGCGTGCGAACCGCATGGGTAGCGGCGGCCCAGTATGACTGATGCTCGCTTGGCTTCCAGAGCAGGCGAATACTCGGCTCCGTGTTGAATCCGGAAAACGAGCTATGAAAAAACTTTGCGCCGATGGTGAACGACAGGCGATCGGGAACAATCGCGAATTCATCCTGCGCGAAAGCGCTGTAAAGCTGGTCCGTGCGCCGATTCGGATCGAAGAAATAGGTGGGAACGATTTCCGGAAGGTATGCCGGGCTGACGCGCGCGCCCAATCCCCAGATGACGTCATTGCGGTGGCCCAGGGAAATATGGTGGACCAGATCGAGATCGTAGGTATCACGATACTCGCCCTGTGTCGCCTGAACGCGGTTCACGCGGTCGTAATACATTTGCACCTGCAGATCGGAACCGCCGCTGAGGGTGTGCTTCCAGTGCGCGAGAATGTTGCCGCCGGAGAGGTCGGCGTTCTGGTTCAGGATGGTGGAGAAAGGCGGCGTGAATGAGGTAAGGCGGCTGTTCTCGCCCGCCGCTCCATCGTAAATATCGCCCTGGATGGTGACAGCATCATGGCCGGTAACGTCCCAATCGGCGCGAAATCCCGCCTGGACGCGGCGCTGATCGTCGAACAGAGAGCCGTTGTAGTGGTATTCCGGGCCAGTCGTCGAGGCTTTGGTATAAACGCGGTAATTGAAATTGCGATCGTTGCCCCCGCCATACCGCATGTTGAAAAATCCCTGATTGACATTGCCGCCGCCGCCGGAAATCAGGGCACCGCGGGTATCGCGGGCATTTTTCGTGATGATGTTGATGACGCCATCGACCGCGTCGGGGCCCCAGATGGTCCCGCCGGGGCCGCGGACTACTTCGATGCGATCGATGTCCTCAAGAAGCGTATCCTGCACTTCCCAGTAGACGCCGCGAAATTGCGGACTGTAGACGCTGCGGCCATCGATCAGGACAAGAACAGCGCGGCTGAGGCGGCTCTGAAACCCGCGGATGCCGACGGCCCATTTCACGCCGTCAATCTGAGAAACCTCCACGCCGGGCGCGAGACGAAGTGCTTCGGGAAGGCTGGTGACACCGGCGCGGCGGATGTCCTGCTGGGTGATGACGAAGACCGCGGCGGGGGTTTTGGTGACCGTCACGGGGGATTTGGAAACAGAGGTGACTTCGATGTTGCCCAGTTCTTCCAGGCTGAGGCCCCGGAGGCTGTTGTGGAGATCCGCATCCGCCTGCTGCGCTATGCAGGAAAATGCGCAAAATAAGGGCAAAAATGCCCGGAGAGACAATACAATCCGTCTCCGCCTGCGTGGACCAGGGCGGCCAGTCATACTTTTCGGAGTATAGCGGAATGATTTTCCGAGACCGCCGAAGACCACGCTCAGAGGCGAGCGTGATCTGCCCTCCAGGTCTGAACAGAACGCTTGATGGCGTCCCGGGTGAGCTGTTCCGCGGCAGCCCGCTGTGCGAGGGCAACGAATTCCGCGTCACAGGCGAAGCGAAGTCCGATGAGCTGATCGATTGTCAGGCGCGAATCGAGCGGCTTGCCGGTCAGCAGATAGTGGCGCATGTTTTCTTCGGCGCGGATGATGCGGTCCTGTACTTTGAGCGCGAATACACGGGCGAAGAGCAGAGCCCCGAAGGCGACAAATGAAAGCAGTACAAGCACGGCGGCGCTCAGACGGCCATTACCGTGGCTGACCGCGCGCACGAGAGTCGTGATGGCGCCGATTACCGCAAGAATTGACAGAGGCGCAAGAAAGAAATGAAAAGGTGGGAATAATCGAGTATGCTTCGCGTAGCTTTGCTGGTCCATGGGTGGGCTCCCTCTCCGATGTCAGCTTGATTATAGGGGAAGTTCAGAGCCCCAGCGGCCGAATTAATCTCAGGGCAGGCCGGGTGTTGTATTTACGCCGGTATTGTTCATGCGCCGGGTCTGCAGGGAAGTGCTCGGTTTTCGGGTAAGGATAAACGCTCATGCCGTGGAAAGGCAGGGGTTCCACCGTGGAAGAGAATGCCGTGTTCGGATCGCGGTCTTTCGCCCAGCCGTCGACTTTCAAAAGGTAGTCGCGGGTCCACCCAGCGGGCAGCGGCGGAAAGGCATCGGCACGAAAACGGAGCTTGAGTTCATCGCCCGAGCCCATAATGATGAGGCGGTCATCGATGTTCGCAGTCAGTTCCTTCACGCCGCCGTAGCGCGTGTAGAGGCCGGGCGTCGGATTCCAGAACGAGGTGGGGGAAACCTCGGAGTATGTGTAGGTGTCGGGCTGGCGGCGGGCTGGGTCGATGCGCGCGGCCGAGAAGCCGCGGAAGCCGAGATCGGCCGAGAGCAGAGCAGCTTCGCGTTCCGTGGCTGCCGGCGGCGCGGTGTTCTCGCTGAGAAAGGCTTCGTCCCAATACACGCAGAGATTGGTGACGATGCGGATTTTGCGGCTGGGGGAGATGAATTTCAGATCGACGGCAATGGTCTTCGGTTTGCCGGCGGGCATTCCCATATCCGAATTGACGGTCTGCCACTTGCCAGAGGCGTCCTGCATCTGAAGCAGCGGCATGATGAAGCCGTCGCGGCTTTCCTGGGAGCGGGCGCGGAAGGTGCTGCCATCGGGCCAGTCTACCCAGCCGTTGAGCAGGAGAATGGCGTGTCCTGTGGGCGCCGCGCCGGCGAAATCCAGCTCAAGGGTGTGCGTTTCCGCGACGCCGGCACTGTTGCGGGTGAAGCCTTCCGGATAACGCCGGTCGCGCTTCGTGAGCAGCGGAAGAACATCGGTGGATTCGTTTCCGGCTTTGTTTCCCGAAGAGGCGCGTGCCGCGGTTGGATAAATACGGCGGGTCACGCCGAAGAGGCGGTCTTCCGGATAGGGCGGCCCTTTGAATTTTTCGTTGGTGTAGATCTCGGTTCCGGCTGGATGATCGACCGCGAACAGTCTGATCTGATCGAGATAAGAGACTTCGCTCAGCTCTTCGGTGATGCGGACATCGTAATAACCGTCATGCGGTTTCAGCGACTGGCCGGGAATGGAAACGAACTCATCGTGATCGACCGGGAAATACGAGCCATCGCCATCGGAAGCGCCGAGGGGAGCGACGCCGAGAACGTCGGTGATGAATTCGAAGCCGGAGCCGTTCCAGGTCCAGACCATGGGACACGAACCGGAGAGGCGCTGGGCTTCTTCGTATTTGTAAGCCTTGTTCGCGACCTGTTTGATCTCATTCTGGATGAGACCGTTCGGCCATGTGATGCGAACGGTATCGGCGGTTGGATAGCCGCCGATGTCGAACGTGACCGGCACGCCTTCGTATAGCTGCTTGCGGTAGAGGGCGCCGGCTTTGATTTCGACTTCGGCATCCTGGGCGAGCTTCGGGCTCTTGACGCCCGTGAGTTGCACGCGAATCCAGTGGCGCTGCGAAACAGTGCGGTTGTGGCCGAAGTGAACGGTTCCGTCCGGTGCGATGCGCGCGCGGTCGATTCGGCCGTCGGCATCGAAATCGGTATCGATTTCGGTGAGGTCGCGGGCCGCGCCGTTGAAGGGATCGGCTCGATAGTGGCCGCTTAATTCATCGCGATAAAGCACAGGCGGGTGATCCGAATAGATCACGCCGAGGTCAAATGATTTCGTATCGGGGACGGCGCGCAGCGCCCAGGCATCGACGGGATGGCCGGCGGCAAACCGGAAATCGGCGGTTCGGTCCGCGAAGCCGGCCGTGCCCTGATTGCGCATGAGCGCGGGGTGATCGCCGAGCAGGATAAGGTCCGCGTCGTAGTCGTGATCGTAATCGATCCAGACGGCGCGTTCGAACCGGCGCTGTGGCAGCGCGATCTTCGCGTCGGTGAACTTGCCGCCCGTATTGCGGTAGATTGCGGGGCCGGATTCGGTGAGAAGACAGAGATCCATCAGGCCATCGTTATCGAAATCGCCCGCCGCCGCGTAGAGAATTCCCTTCAGCGCGCCGAGGCCGGAATCCGCCACACGCCGCGTTCCCTGCGCGTAGAGGTTCACGCCTTCCGCGGACCATACCAGCAAATCCGTCTGGCCTTTGCCCGTGGAATCGATCAACAGCATGCCTGCCGTTTTTGCATCCACTTTCGGTTCGAGAACGGTATCCGTGAACGATGGCGCAGGCGTTGCGGTGGAAGCAGTGACCGGGCGGGGCGGATCGTAGATCTCGGCGTAATTGCACCAATCAACATCTTCCGGAACGGCGGCGCCTTCCTGCTGCTTTTTCAGATCGAGAAAAGTCTGGAGCTCGCGCGCGGCATCTTCGGGGCGTCCCGCCTGGCGATAGAGGCTGGAAAGCTGGTAGTGAACAGCGACCAGATTCGGATTCAGTGCACGAGCTTTTTCAAATTCGGCGATGGCTTCTTCCGGATGATCCGGCTTCACGAGATTGGCGAGCTGGTAATGGGCAATGGGTTCGTTCGGAGTGAGCTTCACCATCTGGCGGAACTGCGCAATCGCGAGATCATCCTCGCCCTGCTTTTTATAGAAAATTCCGAGATTGAACCAGGTGTGGGGAAGCGAGGGATCGTGTTTCTGGACTTCCTGGAGAAGCGGGACCGCGATATCGGACTTGCCGGCGCGCAGCAACGCCAGCGCATAATTCAGCTTTTCGCGATCCGAGTTGGGCGCGAGGTCGAGAGCCTTTTTGAATTCGGCGACAGCCTCATTCGCGGTGGTGGGGTTTTCGTAGAAAGCTTTCCCCAGATTGCGGGCCTGTTCCAGGCGTTCCGCATTGTCCGGAACGGCGGCGTTACTCAAGATGGCGAGAAGCGCCGCGGCGCAAATCAGCAGCGGCTGTTTCATCGGGAGGGCTCTGCGCACAGCTTCAGGATGGCACGCACCGCATCCACGCACAACGCGGCCGCATGCTTCGATTCGTTTGTCAGACCGCCTACCGCGGCTTCCACCGTGTCCCGGGAAATCTTCGCCAGTCCGGCGGCGTCCTGACCGGCGCAAAGCTCAGTCAGGGCCGACCCTGTCCCGATGGAAGCCGCGCAGCCGCGAACCTTATAAGCGGCCTCCGCCACACGGCCGGCTTCCATCCGGAGAGAGAACCGGAGGATATCGCCGCAGACGGGATTCGAGACCTCGACCGTGACCGCGGGCGCAGCGAGTTCTCCGACGTTGCGCGGATTTCGAAAATGGTCGATCAACTGGGGACTCACGGTAAATCCAAGTGTAAACTGTCTGCGAATCGTCAGCTAACTGGTTATGACAACTGTGGTAGCAGGAATTATGGTGAGAGACGGGCGGATTCTGATCTGCCGGCGGCGTGCGGATCAGGCGCATCCGCTGAAATGGGAATTCCCTGGTGGCAAGGTCGAGGGGGGAGAATCGCCGGAAGATGCATTGCGGCGGGAACTCCAGGAGGAACTGGGAATTGAGGCGGCGCTGCCGTCCGAGATGATCCGCTATACGTTCGCCTATCCGGGGAAGAGTCCGATCCTGCTGATTTTTCTGCTGGTAGCAGCATGGGATGGAGAAGTGGAAAACCGCATTTTCGAGACGATGATCTGGGAGACGCCGGACCGGCTGCGGGCATACGATTTCCTCGAAGGCGATATACCGTTCCTCGATTCGAAAGAGCTCTCCGGGTTATATCCCCCTGGGTAGTTGCGGTTTGTTATATAGCCTAAAGACAGTCTGTCGCGACAGCATCTTGAGATGGTACTACTGGGACTAGACTTCCCTCCACCATGCCTCTCGATACGAATCGATTCGAGACCTCGCCGCAATCCGCGTGGCCCTGGCGGGCGGGGATGGTGGTGGACGATCCGAAGCTACAGGAAGAAATCGCCGCCGCGTTAGCGGAAGTGCGGGCGACGTGTGTCTTCCAGATTTCGGCATCGGCGCCGGTGCGCGAAGTTCTGGAACGGATTGAGCGGGACAGGCCGGATCTGCTGTTTGTGGAAATTGCCGCGACGCCGATTCCGGCGCGGGAGTGGATTGGCGCTACGCAAAGCGCCGACGGGCTGCCGGTTGTCGCGGCGGTTCACGCCACTGCCGATCCGGAGCACATGATTGGGGCGCTGCGGGCAGGCGCGGCCGAATTCCTGAGTTTGCCGATGGCTCCGGCGATCTTTCCGGCGCTCAATCGTCTGGGGGCTCGTCTGGCTTCGAAGCAGTCGACGGAGACATCGCAGGGGAGGATTATCGGGATCGTTTCCGCGAAAGGCGGCTGCGGCGGGACGACGCTCGCCTGCCACCTGGGGATGGCGCTGGCGAAGGCGGCTCCGGACCGCAAAATTCTGGTTGCGGATCTCGATTATCAGACGCCGGCTGTACATCGCGTGTCCCGCGTGGAGCCGAAGCACCGGGCGGGAGACACTTTCGAATCGGTGCGGAAGCTGAGCTCTTCCAACTGGCAGGAATTTTTCACGCCATTGAACGAAAATGTGGATGTTCTGGCGGGGCCGGATCCGCAGCAGAGCTCGATGCCGGAGCCCTGGAGAATTGAGAGCCTGTTCCGGCATATCAATCGTGTGTATCCGCTGGCGCTCGTCGATCTCGGCCGTCATCTGACGCCGGGTATCTGGGCCTTCCTCCAGCACGTGGATGAGTTGATGGTGGTGGCCGCGCCGGATGTGCTGGCGCTCTATCAGACGCGATATATCATTCAGACCCTGACCAGCCGGGGTTTTGAAAGAGGACGGCTGCGTCTCGTCCTGAATATGAGCGATAAAACACCGAGAGATTTTTGGATCGAAAGTATCGAACAAATGTTCGAGATGAAAATATTCGGTGTGATTCCGGCGGATTATTCGGGGCTGGCGGCATCATCGAAAGGCGCATTCTCATTCCCGGCGGATGCGCCGTTTGGCAAAGCGGTCAATAAGCTGGCGGGCCGCGTCCTGAAGAACGAAAATCCGGGGTCGGCAAAGAGGGCGGCATGACATCTCCAACACTGCGAAGGGTTAATCCATTGGCTCAGGCTCCGGCGATGGGAAAGAAGGGCGGATTCACTGAGCCTTTACCGCCACTCCAAACGGCGCGGCGCCCGGCCGGCCAGCCGGGAAAGGAAAATGCCGAAGTAACGGGGACAACGGACGGTAAACAGAGTTATGCTGGTACCAAGTCTCACGCAATGGCCCAATACTCCGTATTGTTCATCAGTGCCGATTCGGCATCCGCTGAAAAGCTGGGATGCCTGCTGCGCGACGACGAAGTGCTCGCGGTGGAATGCACGCGGGTGGAATCCCTTTTTGACGGATTACGCGCAATTCAGGATCGGCAGTTCGATTTGGTACTTTCCGAGTTATTTCTGCCGGACGGCCAGGGTCTTGCGACGCTTCGCCATCTGCAGCAGCACGCTCCGAGGACACCCGTAATCCTGCTCTGCCATGCGCAGGATCGTGACACCGCGGTTACGGCGGTGCGGAAAGGCGCGCACGATTTCTTCTGTTACGAAGAACTCGACCCGGCGAATTTTCAGAGATCGATTCAAAATGCCCTGAGCAGTACCGGCGGACCGAATCCCGCCAACAAAGACGCGGAGCGGCGCAACAACGCGCGCTTCGATTGCCATCTGGCGGTCAGTTACCAGACGCTGGAGAAGCCGTTCATTTCGGGGCAGGGCGAGAGCGAAACCCTGAACATCAGCAGCAAGGGTGTTCTGTTTCGCGCGAGCGAAGCGCTGGAGCCCGGGCAACTGGTGCAGGTGTCGGTGGACTGGCCGGCGCGCCTCGAAAATCAGATTCCGTTGAAACTCGTCGCGGAAGGCCGCATTGTACGCAATATCAAAGGCGTGGCCGCGATGACCATTGAGAAGTACGAATTCCGGACCCGCCGCTCACCGGCGCAGGCAGCCGGACAAGCGAAGGCCGCTGCGTCGTCAGACGGCAAACCATTGAACCGCTCGTCAGAAGCGGCAACAGAAGAATCATCCCGGCCGGGTACGGCGGCGGGCGGATCGACCAAGGGCGTTCAGGGTTGAATGGAGGCGCGCACGCGCCTGATCTGAAGACGCGCTTTCTGGTTCCCGTTTTATATTTCAGCCGCATTGGATGCCGGAGGAAGAAGTGCCAAAAGTTCTCTTAGTCAGCGACCAGCCCGTACTGGTGGGCGGTTTTCAGGAAGTCCTCGAGTGCCGGGGATTTGATGTCATTGTGGGCGATCCGGTGTCGCTTCCCTCCGAAAAGGACGGCGTTGCGCCCGATCTGGTGCTGCTGGATCTCACGGCGGGTCTGACCTTCGGCAATCTCACGGAACTCAGTGGACATTTGCCCGGATGTCCGGTCGTGCTCTGGGCGGAGGCGATGCCGCTCGACACGGTTTTTCGCGCGCTCGAATTCGGCGTGCGGGGGATTGTGGAACGATCGTCGTCCGCCGAGCATCTGGCGGATTCGCTGCGGCGCGTGGCGGGCGGCGAGATGCAGATCGGCTTCGCGGCGACGAGAGAAGCGGTTCCGGCGAGGCGGCGCGTTACGCTGACCCCGCGCGAACGGGAGATCGTGCTGCTGCTGCGCCGCGGCCTCCGCAATAAGCAGATTGCCAATGAAATGGGAATCACCGAAGGCACGGTCAAAATCTATCTGTTCCGTCTCTTTCATAAGCTCGATGTGCGCAACCGGTTCGAGCTGGCGCGGTCCGGCGCGGTGGATGACATTGCTCCTCCGCCGCCCCAGGCGAAGCCGGCGGCTCCGCCTTCCGAAGGATCCCGCGTTCCGGCGGCCGTGCGGAAGGCTGCGGCGATGGACCGCGAGCCCGTGACGATGGTGTAAGCGCGCCTGGCGCGTCACTATACTCGGGATATGCCCGGGCGCTTGTATGTGGTTTCAACTCCCATCGGGAATCTGGAAGACATCACGTACCGCGCGGTCCGCATCCTGAAAGAAGTGGACTGGATAGCCTGTGAGGATACCCGCACCACACGGCGGCTGCTCGATCACTACGGGATTGCGAAGCCGGCGGTCAGCTACCACGAACACAACGAAACGGGACGCGCGGCGGAACTGATCGCGCGCATTGAGCAGGGCGAAACGGTCGCGCTGGTTTCGGACGCGGGGACGCCGCTGCTCTCCGATCCCGGCTATCGGCTGGTGCACGCCGCCGCGGAAGCCGGCATTCGCGTGGAAGCGCTGCCGGGGCCTTCGGCGCTGCTGGCGGCGCTGGTTGTGTCCGGTTTGCCGACGGATCGTTTTCTCTTCGCTGGATTTCTTCCCGCCAAACAGGGGCAGCGGCGGCATCTGCTCGAATCGCTGGCGGAGGAGGGCGCGACGCTGGTGTTTTATGAAGCGCCTCACCGGATTGTGGAATCGCTCGAAGATATCGCGGCAGTTCTGGGCCAGCGGCAAGTGGTGGCGGCGCGCGAACTCACTAAGATCCACGAAGAGACTTTGCGGGGAACGGCGGATGAGATTCGGGAATCGCTGATTGCGCGCGATGCCATTCGCGGGGAGTTCGTGGTGATGATCGGGAAGGCGGAGTCTCCGGCGGAGGCAAGCGATGTGCCGATTGAGACCATGATCGAGACGCTTATCGGAGCAGGGATTGACCGCATGGAAGCCATCAAAACCGTGGCGCGCGAGCGCGGGCTTTCGAAGCGCGAAGTGTATAAGCTGATCAGCGGGCCGCGCGGTCCGAAACGGGCTTCGCTGAAGGCCTCCGGGCCCCATCACTGAGCGCGCCTCTACACTGGAATTTGCAAACCGTCACGATTGCGGGAGGTGGGCTCGCGGGCTCGGAAGCAGCCTGGCAGCTTGCCGAGAGAGGTATCCGCGTTGTTCTTTACGAGATGCGGCCGGTGCGGACAACGGACGCGCACCAGACGGACCGGCTGGCGGAGCTCGTCTGCAGTAATTCGCTGAAGAGCGATCAGTATCCTTCCGCTTCCTGGCTGCTGAAAGAGGAACTGCGGCGGCTCGATTCGCTGCTGCTGCGCGCCGCGGCCGTTGCGCGCGTGCCGGGGGGGCAGGCGCTGACGGTGGATCGCAATGTCTTCGCGACGGAAGTTACAGGGGCGATCGAATCGCATCCGCGCATCGAAATCCGGCGCGAGGAATTCAGCGAAATCGACCCGGCACAGCCCACCGTTATTGCGACCGGTCCGTTGACGAGCCACGTGCTGGCTTCGAATATCGGGAAACTGACGGGAGCGGGACGGCTGTTCTTCTACGACAGCATCAGTCCGATCGTGGATGCGTCCACAATCGATCGCGGCATTGCTTTTCCGGCTTCGCGTTACGACAAATCACTCGATGGTTCGGGGGACTATCTGAACTGCCCGATGAACAAGGCGGAGTACGAGAGGTTCGTCGATGAGCTGATGGCGGCTCAGGCGGTGGAATCACATATTCCGGATGACGTGCCTTATTTCGAGGCTTGCCTGCCAATTGAAGAGATCGCGCGGCGCGGGCGCGAGACGCTTCGGTTTGGTCCGATGAAGCCGATGGGGTTGACGGATCCGCGTACGGGCCGCAGGCCATGGGCGGCGGTGCAACTGCGTCAGGAGAATCTGCGGGCGGACAGCTACAACCTGGTGGGTTTCCAGAATCACCTCCGGTTCGCCGAACAGAAGCGTATCCTGCGGCTGATTCCGGGGCTGGAGAATGCCGAATTCCTGCGGTTCGGGCAGATTCATCGGAATACTTACATCAACGCGCCGGAGCTGCTGAATGCGACTCTGCAATTGCGCGATCATCCGAATGTGTTCTTCGCGGGGCAGATCTCAGGCGTGGAAGGTTATGTGGAATCGATTGCCACGGGCCTTGCGGCGGGGCGTCTGGCGGCTGAATATCTTGCGGGCCGTGAACTGAAGCCATGGCCGCGCGAGACGGCGATTGGTTCGCTGCTGCACTACATTTCGCACGCGGATCCGAAACGGTATCAGCCGGCGAATATTGCGTTCGATCTGCTGCCGGCGCTTACCAATCCATCGCGCGACCGGCGGGAGCGGCAGATTGCGGTCTGCGAGCGGGCGGCGCGGAGTTTCGAAGAGTATGTCGCAGCTCAGTGACGCCATTCGCGATTATCTGGATTCGCTCACGGCGCGCGACGATTCGCCGCACACGCTGCGCAACTACGGCGCCGATCTCCGGGAGTTCACGGAATATTTTTCGCCGCCGGGTACGGAGCCGCCCGCACCGGCGGAATTCGACCTGCTGGCGCTGCGCGAGTGGCTGGCGCACCTCTACGAGAAGGATCTGAAACCAACGACGCTGCGGCGCAAGCTGGCGGCAGTACGCGGTTTCTTCCATTTCCTTTCGCGGGAGCGGCGAATTACACGGAATCGCGCGCGGCTGCTGCGGCTGCCGAAGATGCCGAAGATGCTGCCCGAAGTGCCGAATGCCGAGACGACGAACGCGCTGGTGGATGGGACGTCGCGGCAGGATTTAGAACGCCCTTACCCGCGGCGCGACCGGCTGCTCTTTGAGTTGCTGTACGGTTGCGGGTTGCGGATCAGTGAGGCGGTGGGGCTGAACACGGACGATATCGACCGGAGCGAACGCTGGCTGCGAATCCGGGGCAAGGGAAAGAAGGAACGGCAGGTGCCGTACGGATCGAAGGCGGCCGAAGCGCTCGAAGCTTATCTCGCGGAGCGCAGCGTGCCGAAGGATGAATCGCGCGCGGTGTTTCTGAATCACCGTGGTGTGCGGATTACGGATCGCGGCGCGCGCGGCATCGTGAAATTTTATGCGCGATTTGTCACGGGCGATTCTTCGATTCATCCACACACGCTGCGTCATGCGTTTGCGACACATCTGTTGAGCGATGGCGCCGATCTGCGCTCCATTCAGGAACTGCTGGGGCATGCGCGGCTTTCGACGACCCAGAAGTACACGAAAGTGTCGCTCGAGAATCTGATGAGGGTGTATGACGATGCGCATCCCCATAGCGGATCATCGCTCCGCGAGGACGAACACTGACCAGCCGGCCGCCAGCCCGAGGAGCGGATCGGTAATTTCGGCGATGTGGCCCGGGATGCGGAGCTGGGCGATCTCGATTGCCAGCAGAAGGACGGTAACCGTGGCGAGCGAGGCGGGTTTCGAAAGGCGCGCGCGGCGCAGCAGCCAGACGGCCGTCCCATACCAGAAAAATTTTTCGGCGGCCACGATGATGCCCTGCTGCCACTCCATATTCAGCAAGCCGGCAAAGGGAATCCAGGAGAAGGGCTGGGTCTGACGGACGAAGACGAAAGGCGTGAGTCCGCGCAGGCCGATTGTGGCGAGAAACAAAACTGCCGTGATCCAGCGGTTGGGCTTCGGCAATCGCGAATAAGCGACCGCGCCCAGCGCCGCGCCGATGACTTCAGCCGGCAGCGGATGCTGGGCAGTGATCAGCAGACGCGCCGGCACGATCAGGACAGAGAGCAGGATCAGCTTTCGAACTGCCGGCAGCCGCGTCGACTGCAGAAGTTCGCCCGCGGCAAACCAGACCATCGCCATGGAGAGGATGGTGAGGGGATCGAAAATGTCGGCTCGGTGGAGGGCGGCGAGCTTGAGACGAAGAGCGTAGCGTCCGGTGATCGGCATCAACGGAAAAAGCATCCACAGGGCGCCGCAGCCGAGGAGCGCGAGCGCCGAGCGGTCCGCCGGCTTCCGGGAGGCGGAACCGTGCGACGGGCGCGCACTTTCGAGGACGATCGCAAGGATTACTCCGACGATTGTGCCAGTCACGTTCACAACGAGATCGAGCAGACTGGTATCGCGGGACGGCACCCAAAGCTGAAGCATCTCGATGGTTGCGGAGAGCAACGCGCAGATCGCGATCGGCGCCGCAACCGCCAGCCACCGGTGTCCGCGCCGGCGGAAGGCGAGATGCCCGGTCAGGCCGGCCGGGATGTAGATCACGAGATTGACGGCTATATCGCGAAGCAGAAAGAGAGTGATGCGCGGGGGCCAGGAATGGAGAAGAATCCAGAAAGGACTGTGCGGCAGCGTAACCTGCGCGAAATGCCATGGATACAGGCATCCGTAGGTGATCAGCGCCAGAGCCGCGATGAAGAGCGCGAACAGAATCCGATCTTAGCGCGACTGATTAGAACCCGCGCTCTTGTCTGATATGATCGGCACGATTCGCCATGAAAAAATTCCTTCTCGCTGCGCTGGCGATAGCCGGTTCTTCCGCCTTCGCGCAGCCTCAGCGTATGCCCATTCAGGACGGACAGATCATCCCGCTTTGGTCCAACGGCGCGCCCGGCGCACAGGGGACCGACGATAAAGACATCCCGACAATCACGGTCTATCTGCCGCGCAGCACGCCGCAGGGCATGACGGCGGTCATCGTCGCGCCCGGGGGCGGCTACGTGAATCTCGCGATGAATCACGAGGGCCGCCAGGTAGCGAACTACATGAACTCGCAGGATGTGATCGCGTTCGTGCTGAAGTACCGGCTGGGGCCGAAATATCATCATCCGATCGAACTCGGCGACGCGCAGCGCGCGATTCGGACGCTGCGCGCGAATGCCGCGGCGTGGCACATCAATCCCGACCGCATCGGCATCATGGGGTTCTCGGCCGGCGGACATCTGGCGATGAGCGCGTCCACGCATTTCGACGAGGGGAAAGCGGATGCCGCCGATCCGATTGACCGGGTTAGCAGCCGTCCCGATTTCTCGATTTTGGGCTATCCGGTGATTTCGCTCATCGCCCCCTGGACGCATCAGGGATCGAAGAACGCGCTGCTCGGTCCGAACGCCGATCCCGCGCTGGCGAAGAGCCTTTCGGGTGAAGAGTCCGTCACGAAGGGCACGCCGCCCACGTTCATTTTCCAGACCAATGCCGATACCACCGTTCCCGCCGAGAACGCGACTTACTATTACCTCGCGCTGCGCAAGAACGGCGTTCCGGCCGAGATGCACATCTTCGAAAGGGGCCCGCACGGGGTGGGTCTGGCGATGGATGATCCGGCGCTTTCGGAATGGTCGAAGCTGCTGACCAACTGGATGCGCGTCCACGAATTGATCAAATAAAGCTCAGACGTTGACCTTGTAATTCAGGGCGTGCTCATCGCCCGGGAGGCCGCGGAAGCCCCAGTTGTGCATGGGGGTTTCGAAGATGGTGATCTCAACGTCGTTGGGGCCGATACCGAGCGTCGACTGGAAGCGTTCGAAAAGTAATCGAATCAGCTTCTTCTTCGCCTCCGCCGTGCGCCCTTCGAACATACTGAATTCGATGATGGTGTAGCGCTCCGTGCGGCCAGGCGGGTAATAAAATTCCTCGGGTTCGAGCGGAAAGAAGCGGTGGGCGCGCTTATCCTGGGGATACTGCAGGGCGTCGACCACACAGGAATGAATCACATCCGAAACCTGGCGCATGACGGGCGAGAGCGAACTGCGCAATCCAAAGATTTTGACTTGTGACATGGAATTAACGCCAGTCTCGCACGGGGCGGCAGGCGTTGCGCTACGCTGATATTTCATGTCAGGAATACTGCAGGGGAAGACGGCTGTCATCGCCGGAATTGCGAACAAGTGGAGCATTGCGTATGCGATCGCGCAGGCGTTCTCGCGGGAGGGCGCGGACCTCGTCCTCACCTACCTGAACGACAAGCAGAAGGAAGGAATCGAAGCGATTGCGGGCGACATGCGCGTGGTGAAGATGCTGCCGCTGGACGTTTCGCGAGATGAGGATATTCAGGGTCTGGGTGAAGGGCTGAAGGAATTGGGACGCCCGATTGATGTGCTGGTGCACAGCCTGGCGTTCGCGAATCGCGACGACCTGAGCAATCCATTTATCGAAACATCGCGCGAAGGCTTTCTGCTGGCACAGAACGTGAGCGCCTATTCGCTGGTGGCGATGACGCGGGCGGTGGCGCCGCTGATGCCGAGTGGAGGGTCGGTGATGACCCTTTCTTACCTGGGCGCCACGCGCGTGATGCCCAACTACAACGTGATGGGGACGGCCAAGGCCGCTCTCGAATCTTCCATGCGCTATCTGGCGAACGATCTGGGACCGCGCAATATCCGGGTGAACGCGATTTCCGCCGGCGCCATCAAGACGGCGTCAGCGCGCGCAGTGAAGGACCTTTCCGCCAAGATGGAATTCACGAAGGAATGGGCGCCGATGAAGCGGCTGACGGAGCCGGGCGAAGTGGCGGATACCGCCGTCTTTCTGGCAAGCGACCTGAGCCGCGGCGTCACCGGCAACATCCTGTTCGTGGACGCCGGGATGCACATCGTCTAAGCGCTCAGCGCTTTTTCGATGAAGCCGCCGCCTTGGTCGAAACGCCCATCGAGTGGAGTTGCTGTGTGGCCTGCGGCGCTTCGTCGCTGTGCGGAAAATCCCTGATGACGGCTTTGAAGCTCTCGGTGGCGGCTGTCTTCTTGCCCTGCTTTTTGAGCGCCATGCCTTTCATGTAGTAAGCGCTGGGAGTAGTGGTTTCGCTTTTCGGATACCGCTCGATCACGGCATCGTAAGCGCTCACGGCGTTATCCAGATCGGCCTGCGAGAAGTAAGCGTTGCCGATGTTGTACTGCGCGGAAATGGCGTTCGGTTCGTTCGGATAGGCTTTCAGAAACTGCTGATATTCGGAAATTGCCAGATCGAACCGGCTCGCATCCTGATCGCGCTTGGCATTGTCGAATAAAGTCTGTGGGCTTGGCTGGGCAGGCGCGGCTGCAGTCGGTCCCGGGCCACTGCTGCCATCGGGGGACGGCGGCGCGGGTGCGGGCGCCTGCATGAGCTTGATCTGATTCGCCAGATCGGAAATCATCTGCGTCTGCTTGTTCAGGGTGTCCTGAATGCCCTTTACGGTTCCTCCGAGATTGCCGACATCTTCGGAGATATTGCTGACTTTAACGGAGAGACCCGCAACGGTGGAGAGCTGATCGTGCATCGACTTGAGCTCGTTCTGCAGCGTCTGCACCAGAGTCGAGTTCAGGCTGCTGACCGTGCCGTTGGTCTTGGCGAGACTATCGGCCATTTGCTGAACGGTGGACTGCAGCGAGGTGAATGACGCCGCCTGCGACTTCTGCACCTGCGTCATCTGATCAGAGAGCATCGCGACATCGCGCTGGAGATCCTGCATTTCCTTGCTCGGCGCCGCCGAAGCCGCGAACGGCGCGAGCAGTGTTGCACTGATCACCGCGGCATGAGTCGCAAAACATGTGAAGCGCATAAGCATGTCTCCTTCTGAAATACCTGTTCTTATTGTCCTGCCGAAAGGTGAACACGGCGGTTCTTCTGATAGCACGCCTCGTCGGCTTCCGTGCACTGCGGCCGCTCCTTGCCGTAGCTGATGGTGCGGAGCTTCGCTTCGGGCACACCAAGCTGCACGAGCAAATCGCGGGCGGATGAAGCGCGGCGGTCGCCGAGGCCCAGATTGTATTCGGCCGAGCCGCGCTCGTCGCAATGGCCCTCCACATTGATGGTGGCGTTCGGGAAATCATTGAAGATGCGCTTGAGGGCATCGGCATCAGCCAGCAGCGCGGCGCGCGCATCGTCGCGGATGCTCACCTGGTCATAATCGAAGAACGCGTCCTTCAGATCGCTCTGCACGCGGGATTCGAGCGTGCCCATCGAATTCGAAGTCGGGCGCGCCTCCACCGGCGGTGGCGGTGGCGCCGTGATGGTTACGGTCGCGGTAGCCGTTGACTTGCCATTCGGCCCCATCGCGGTGAGCGTATAAGTTGTCGTATCAATCGGGCTGACCTGCTGGCTGCCGGTTGCGGTAACGGTGCCAACGCCGCCGCTGATCGAAACATCGTTCGCATTCGTTGTGGTCCAGCGGAGGGTGGCGGACTGGCCGGCTTCAATGCGGTTCGGCTCCGCGGTGAGCGTGGCGGTCGGGAGGCCGGGCGGCGTGCCTTCGGGGGTGCCGGGACCCTGTGCGGTGGGCGGCGGGGCCGGGGGCGGTGTCGGAATTTTCTTCTTTCCGCATGCGCCCGCAAACAGCGTCAGGGCGGCGACTGCTGTAACCGCCAGCGTCAGGTTACGATCTCGAAACGAAAAACTCTTCATGGTCATTTCACTCCCCAAACGGGATATTTATTGTTGCCTTGCGTTGTTAGCTGCGTAACCTGTGTTCCATCGGCCAGCATGCTGAAAATTTGCGAAATGCCCGAACGGGGCGTCCGCATGAATACGATATGTTTGCCATCCGGCGCCCAGACCGGATTTTCATTCTTGCCGCCCGTGTTGTGGGTCAACTGCTGGTACTTGAGCGAACCCACGTCCATCACGAAGATGTTGAATTCGCCAGCCTGATAACCGCGCGTCCACGCGAAGGCGATGTGCTGGCCGTCGGGGCTCCAGGAGGGATTCGATGCTTCGCCGGTCCCGTCGGTCAGGCGCTCGATGTTCAGTCCCTCGGCATTCATCCGATAGATTTGTTCGTTGGGAAACCCTTGTACGAAGAGCAGGGAATCGGGATTTTTCGGATTGACTTTGGGCTCACTGGGATTACCCTTCGTCTGTGTGATGCGGGTAAAATCGCGGCCATCGACTTTGGCGCTGTAGATCTGCGCTTCTCCGGAAGCGGACGAGGAATAGAAGACCGTCGTGCCATCCGGCGTAAAAGTGGCGGCGGCGTTGAGCGATGCCGCCTGGTTATAGAAAGGCAGTTTCCGGCCGGTCTGGCTATCCACCATGGCGATGACGGGACTCGGGTTGCCACTGAGCGGCCAGATCGTGCACGCGAGGCGCGATCCATCGAACGAAATGGCCGGGTAAGCCATCAGTGAATGCAGGGAGGTGAGCTGCTTCTGATTCCGGCCGTCCCAATCCATGACCCAGAGCTCGCGGCCGCCTCTCGCGGCGCCGCGGTCGGAAACGAAGTAGATACGGCTGTTCAGCAGTGAACCGGTGCCGCCGAACTGGATGATGATGTCGTTGGCAAACTCGTGCGCGATGCGAACCGCGCCCGCCTCATCCGAAGACCCGGCGTAACGCTGCGCAAGCACCTTCGCCGAAGCGATAGGCTGCCGGGCATCGTAAACGTTGCCGTAGAGGGCCAGCACGCCGTTGACGACGGCGGCGTATCCGAAGACGACATGAGATGCGCCGACCGGCGGCCCCGACCAATCGGGGAGCGCCTTGCCCTGGCCGTTATCCTGCGGCACCAGATCTGACGGCTGCTGCGGATAGCTGGCGGGGAAGAAACTCTTCGATTTCAAATCGAACAGAGCGGAGGCCTGCAGATCCGCCATGAGAGTGGTATTGAAGGCCTTCATCAGCGGGTCCGCGCCGCCCGCACCATGGAAGTCAATGACCGCGAGCGCGGGTTTACCGCCGGGGCCGACGATAGTGCTGGTGATGTCCTGGCCCTGGCCAAAGAGCAGCGCGGCCGCCAGAGCAGCTCCGCAACTCACACCGATGAGGATTCGCTTCTTCATGACTGTTCCTGCATTACTGCTTCAACTGAAACCATAGTTCCACAGTTGCTTCGCTCTTATTGAACTCTCGTGGCAGCGGGGGAAGGGTGGCATCGAGGACTGCCCGTTGTGCCGAGATGTCGAGATCGTAACTGCCGCTGGGACTCGAGACCTTCACGCCGCTGACCGCGCCGCTGCGCGCGATGGTAAAAGTGATTCCGACGCGCTGCGCCGGGCTTGCGTGAACCGCGGACCGGTTCCACTTGCTGGCGATCGCATTATTCATCTGAGTGACATATGCGCCGAACTGGAAGCCGAGCGTGGAAGCCGCCCCCATATCGATTCCGTTCGATCCCTGAACGCCATAGTCCTTGGAACTCACCGCCGGAGGCGTACGGGAGTAAACCTGATTGGGTTTGTATTCCGCCGAGGGCGGCCGGAAGGCGGTGCGCGACTGCTCGCGCGGCGAAACTTTTTTGATCTTGTCCGGAATGGGAATCGCTTTCGGTTCCGGCGCTTTCACCTGCGGCGCCGGCTTCACAGGCGCCGGAGCCTGCGGAACAACGGACGTCGAATCGTTCGCGAGGGGATTATCCGGAGCTTCCTGATGCGGAATCGGAATGGTCTTGACCATGGTGGCCCCTATTGAGCCCGAGGAGGCATGTTCCGATCCCCACGTGTTCTTCGTAAACTTCCAGACGCCGGAGACGATCAGTGCAGCGACAATCGCCGCGTGCACGCCCAGCGATCCGGCGAAGTATTTGCCGAGCGGATCGGGTTGGGGCATCGTATACATCGTTATCGGTGCGAACTCGTATCCGCGGGCTCGGAGACGAAGTTTAACGCGAACTTGCCGAGGCCCAGTTCCGTCGCCACGGTATCCACTATGTCCCATGTCGCCTTCGCATCAGCCCGCACGTAGACGGCGTTCTGCGAGGGATACTTGCTGCGGATAGTGGAAATCAGATCTACCAGCTTCACCGGCTGACTTCCCAGATAAAGATCGCCCTTGGTGGAAATCACCACCACCGGCAGATCCTTGACGCTCGTCGCGACAGCCTTCGTCTTCGGCACCTGCACTTCGATCCCGTAATCCATTACATGCGCCGTGATGATAAAGATGATCAGCAGCACCAGCACCACGTCGACAAACGGCGTGACGTTGATGTCCGCCATGGAAGGCATTCCGCGCGACCGTCTGCCTCCCCTGCCGCCGCTTGCCATTTGAAATGCCATTTAACTGCTCAGCCCCCTGCCCGCCTTCGCTTATTCACCCGTTGTCCGCTCGATCATGTTCATGTACTCGAACGAGAAGTTATCGAAACGGTCACCCATCTCTTTCAACCTGCGCCCAAACACGTTGTAGAAAATTGCCGCGGGGATCGCGGCAATCAGACCCACACCTGTGGCAATAAGGGCATCCGCCACGCCGGGGCCCACGGATGTGAGCGCCGTACTGCCGGACGTACCCAGATCATTGAAGACGCGCACAATGCCCATGACAGTTCCAAACAATCCGATAAACGGAGAAACCGTCGCAATGGTTGCCAGCCAGTTGAGATTATGTTCAAACCTGGACAGTTGCTCCGTGATGCCGACCTGCAGGCTGCGCGAGATCGCTTCCTTGTTGATCAGCCGGCGATGCGTGTTGAGCTGCCGCGCCGTCTCGCCGTAGGCGTAGTCGAAAATCTTCACGAGCGGCGTGGGGCGGAAGCTTTCCGCCGCGGCAACCACAGCGTCCAGAGTGTTGGCTTTGCGAAATGCGCGCGCAAATCCTGCATCGGTGCGCATGGCGCCGCCGAACGTGGACCATTTCGCGAATGCGATCGTCAGCGAAACAATCGAGAAACACACAAGAACTCCCAGCACGGCGTACGTAAAAATCGTGCCGTGACTGAGCATGTCCAGAATGCCTGTTTGAAGAATGATAGTCTCGAACGGACCCTGCAATATGGCTCCCAAATCTCAATCTAGCATGCAATTGGAACACCAACAGAGTGTTTTCATACTTTTGTGACACTCTACTTCGGTAGAATGGGCCACACCGGACGCGTATTCTCTTACCCTATAATTTCATCGGATGCTGCATGAGCTCGTGGTGGAAAATTATGCCGTGGTGGACCGCCTGCGTGTGCGGTTTCACGAAGGTCTTAACCTGCTGACGGGCGAAACGGGCAGCGGTAAGTCCATTGTCGTGGACGCGCTGGGGCTGCTGCTTGGCGGCCGCGCTTCCGCGGATATGATCCGCTCGGGCGAGGAGCGCGCGCGCGTTTCGGGTGTTTTTGAGTCGGGCAGGCGCGCAGCGGATATGCTGGCTGCGGCGGGATTCGATACGGAAGAGGACGAGATCCTGATTGCGCGCGAAATTCTTTCGAATGGCAAGAGCCGCGTCTTCGTGAACAGCCGTCCGGCGACAGTAGCGGTGCTGAAGGATCTGGCGCCGCTGCTGGGCGATATTCATGGCCAGCACGATCAGCAGTTACTGTTCGATCCATCGGCGCAGCTCGCGATGCTGGATGGATTCGCGAAAGTGCGCGAGCAGCGGAGTAAGGTCCGCGAGCTGTTTGTGGAATGGCGGCGTTTCAGTTCGGAGATCGCGCAGCTCGAAGGATCGGAGCAGGAGAAGAACCGCCTGCTCGATCTTTGGCAGTTTCAGCATCGGGAAATCGAGAGCGTGTCGCTCAAGCCCGGCGAAGATATCGAGCTCGAAGCTGAGCGGCGCGTGCAGCAGAACGCGGGAAAGCTGCTCGAAACCGCGGGCATGGCGTGGGAAGCGTTGTATGAGGCGCCGGAATCCGCATGGAGCACCGCGCGCGGCGTGGCAAAGAAGCTGGATGATCTGGCTCGGATCGATCCTTCGATGGAGCCGGTGCGCCAGGCGCTCGAGCCCGCGCTGATCGCGATGCAGGACGTTTCTTATTCGCTGCGCGACTATCTGGGAAACCTGGAGGCCAATCCGGCGCGTCTCGAAGAAATTGAGAATCGGCTGGCGGCGATCGATCGGCTGAAGCGTAAATATGGCAGTTCAGTGGATGAGATCCTGGCGTTTTATGAAGATGTCACGCGCAAGGTGAATGACATTGAGACGTCGGGAGAGCGTCTGGAAGAGCTGAAGCGGCAGCAGGCGCGGGTGGCATCCGCATATGAAAAGGCCGCCGCGGAACTGACGGTGCAGCGGACGGCGGCCGCGGGCAAGCTGGGACATCGCGTGGAGCAGGAACTGAAGCCGCTCGCGATGGAGCGAACCGTTTTCCGGGTAGTGGTGGAGCCTGCTGTCGAGTGGAATGAAACCGGCGCCGATGCGGTGCGGTTTCTGGTTTCCGCAAACGTGGGGGAAGAGCCGAAGCCGATGGAGCGAATCGCTTCCGGCGGTGAATTATCGCGCATTGCGCTTGCGCTGAAAACGTGTCTGGTGGGCTCGGCAGGTAAAGCAGCCGCTCCGGCGCGAACGCTGGTGTTTGACGAAATCGATACGGGCGTGGGTGGACGCGCGGCGGAAGGCGTGGCGCGCCGGCTCAAAGGCCTGGCGTCAGAACATCAGGTGATTTGCGTGACTCATCTGCCGCAGATCGCGTGTTTCGCCGACCACCACTACGTGGTCGGCAAGCACGAACGCAACGGCCGTACGGTTGCTGAAATTACGGAGCTGAAAGGCAAGGCCAGCACGGAAGAGATCGGCCGCATGCTGAGCGGCGAGCAACTCACACCGGAGGCGCTGAGGAATGCGGAAGAACTGATGAGGGCGGCGCGGGCGTAGTATCAGTTTGACTTTTCCGCGGATTTGGCGACGATCGACCCGCATTCTGCAGCACCAATTGAATATCGGTTTTCACAGAGTCGTGACCCCTGGCAAGCAATGGTTCGCCTGAGGCCCGTGCGAGAGAGTAAGCACAACAATCCCCCGGATTTCATGCTGCCGGATTACGGCCCTTGCCGTACCGAAGCCACGCAGCGCGGGCTAATTCGAATCGCTCTGCATTGAAAGTAACGATCTCGATTTCGGCTCGATGCAGAACGAGATCAAAGTCCCGGATCGGTCTCGAGCCTTTCCGGCCGCCCATCACCAAATTGACTTCGAGTGCGGATACGGCGGACATGAGTCGTACGCGGCCCTGCCCGCTTGCATGCGCGAAAAGCGCGGCCTCCGGCTCTTCCAAAAGGATCGCGATGATGGCGGAGCTATCGATTACCACGCACCGGACTCGTTGTAACCGAGAATCTCGTCCGCGGAGCGTTTATCAACGTCCGGCAGGGCGGCGCAGCGTCTCCCGATTTCCAGCAGTTCCTCGGCAGTGGATGTCGCCGTCTGACAGCCTACCTCTGCTTCCCGCGAAAGCCGCTAATCCGCGCCCGAAATGCTGTGCAGCACTTCCTCGGCCTGCGCCGCGGTGAATCCTTCCACCTTCGACGAGTGATTCATCGAGCAGAACTTCGGACCGCACATGGAGCAGAACGCCGCTTCCTTGAAGCCCTCTTCCGGCAGCGTTTCATCGTGCATCGCGCGCGCCGTCTCGGGGTCGAGCGAGAGCTCGAACTGCTTGTTCCAGTCGAAGTTGTAGCGCGCGCGTGAGAGCGCGTCGTCGCGATCCCGCGCGCCGGGGCGGTGCCGCGCCAGATCCGCCGCGTGCGCCGCGATCTTATACGCGATGATGCCCTGTTTCACATCTTCGCGGTTCGGCAGTCCCAAATGTTCCTTGGGCGTCACGTAGCAAAGCATTGACGCGCCGTGCCAGCCGATCATCGCCGCGCCGATCGCCGACGTGATGTGGTCATAGCCCGGCGCGATGTCCGTGACGAGCGGTCCCAGCGTGTAGAAAGGCGCTTCATGGCACATCTCGCGCTCTTTCTGCACCTGCATCTCAATCTGGTCCAGCGGAATATGCCCGGGCCCTTCGATCATGACCTGCACATCGAATTCCCACGCCCGCTTCGTCAGTTCGCCCAGGGTCTTCAGCTCCGCGAATTGCGCTTCATCGCTGGCATCCGCGATGCAGCCCGGCCGCAGGCCGTCGCCCAGCGAATAGCTGACATCGTACTTCTGGAAAATCTTCGTGATCTCGTCGAAATGTTCGTAGAGGAGATTCTGGCGATGGTTCTTCACCATCCACTCGGCCAGGATCGCGCCCCCGCGGCTCACGATTCCGGTGATCCGCTTCGCCGCCATCGGAACGTACTGAACCAGCACGCCCGCATGGATCGTCATGTAATCCACGCCCTGCTCGGCCTGCTCCTCGATCACCTCCAGCATCACGTTGATGTTGAGGTCTTCCACGCGCCGCACCCGGCTGAGGGCTTCATAGATCGGCACTGTACCGATCGGCACGGGCGATTGCGCAATGATCGCTTTGCGGATTTCGGGAATATCGCCGCCGGTGGAAAGATCCATCACGGTATCGGCGCCGAACTTCACCGCGTAGTCCAGCTTGTCGAGCTCGCCCGCAATATCGGACGTGGTTGCCGAATTGCCGATGTTCGCGTTGATCTTACAGGCCGACGCCACACCGATGCACATGGGCTCCAGCGAAGCATGATTGATGTTCGCCGGAATAATCATCCGCCCCCGCGCGACTTCATCCCGCACCAGCTCGGGCGCCAGCTTTTCGCGGCGCGCGATGTAGTCCATTTCGCCGGTAATCTGTCCCTTGCGGGCGTAATGCATCTGGGTCCGGATAGGGTCGGCCCAGCGGGGATCGGTCCATTGTTTGCGCATCTAATGAAAGTGTAGCGCTGTATGCATGGCTAGCCGCCGTACGTTTCGCGACGTTCCCGCGCCAGCACTTCGATGATTTCCTCGGCGGGGCGGCCGTCGTCGGGAATCTCGATTTGCCCCTTCAGGCGCGCGAGAATCTGGCTCGCCATGCGGGACCGCACGTCGCCGGTCATATCGTGACGGCGGTTGAGGAAGGTATCCATCAAGCGGAGATCTTCGACCGAAATCCGCTGTGCGCCCGGATGGGCAGGCCGCGAAGTGAAGGGCTGCGGCTGGCTGACAGGCGCCGGCAGCCACGGCGCTTGCTTATTCTTCTTCGATTCGCGGATTACGATGGACCCCGCCACCAGGTCGCCCACCCGCTTGTTGCGGCTGTTGAGAAACATCGTCACCAGCCCGATCGCGTACATCGCCGGCAACTGATCGACAATTCGCATCAGGTTCCGTCCAATGGTTTCGGCTGGGGTCAACGGCCGGCCGGATTCTTTAATGACGCGAACTCCGATGATTCGCTTCCCCGGCGTCTGGCCGTTCCAGAGGATCTCAAAAATCGCGAAGTATCCATAGAGCAGCAGGAAAGCTCCCAGGGCGGCAAGCGCGAGCAGCCAGACGGAGGGTGCGCCGCCCGGCCCCGTCACGGAAATGACCGCTACAATGCCAATGGCCACCACAATCCCGGTGACCGTCTGGATAATCGTATCGATCAGGATCGCCAGAAACCGGCTCCCTACTCCCGCGACGGCAAAATCCAGGCCGATCTGCTCCGGAGTTTCGATAGTATGTTTATCGAAGGCCGCTCCGGCAAAAGCGGGATGTTCTGGCGGCGGAGGATACATTGCTTTCAGTCTCCTGGATAGAGAAGCGGCGTAAAAACTGGGAACATCTCGACCAACTCACCGAGCGCGCGCAGCGTAGCCTGCGTGGTTTGAGTCATGACGAACTGCGGGAACTCGGTCTTCTCTACCGGCAAACGGCTGCGGACCTCGCGGTGGCGCACGAAGACGAATCGGGCGCGCACATAGCAGCTTACCTGAACCGCCTGCTCGGCAAGAGCCACAACATCGTTTATATGGGTCATCGGCCCCCGGCCTGGAGCGGGATTCTCTCGTTCTACCGCGATGACTATCCGCGCCTCTTCCGCGAAATGCTGCCCGGCGTTCTGGCTGCCGTCGCCATATTTTTCTTCACCATGATCGTTGGCTGGGCAGTGACGATCTCGAACCCGGCATTCGCGCATCGCATGCTGGGTGAGCAGATGATGGATACGATTGCGAAGCGCGAAATGTGGACTCACTCGGTCCTCACCGTTCAGCCGCTGGCTGCCTCCGGAATTATGACGAACAATCTGACTGTCTCGTTCACCACTTTCGCGCTGGGGATTACGGTCGTCGGCACCATCTGGATGATGCTGCTGAACGGTCTGCTGATGGGTGTGATTGGCGCGGCCACCTGGCATGCCGGAATGGCGATGTCTCTGTGGAGCTTCGTCGCGCCGCACGGTGTTCTCGAACTGCCGGCCATCTTTATCGCTGGCGGCGCGGGCTTCGAGATTTCGCGGGGTCTGCTGTTTCCCGGCTTGTTGCCGCGGCGCGAATCGCTGGCGCGCGCCGGCTCACGCGCATCCCGGCTTCTGCTGGGTACGATACCGCTTCTGCTGATTGCGGGGACCATTGAAGGCTTTTTCTCGCCTGGGCCGGCGCCGGTAGCCGCCAAATTCGCGCTGGCGGCGATTCTGGCCTGCGCACTCGGCGTTTATCTGTTCGACGCGAAGCTGTTCGTCAAATCAGATTCCGGTCTTTGACTTCCAGATATTGATTGACCAGCGCCGCGGCCAGACCGGCGGCCGGCACGTCAATCGCAAGCACCCCCCGATCCCGCAGCATGCGGAGCAGCCGCTCGCGCCGATGCGCCACTTCGAGCGCCGCCGCCTGGCGAAACATGTCTTCTTCCGATTGCGGAATCGATTTCGCCAATGCGTTCAGATCGGGCTGACCGATTGCCGCCAGCACCACCAGATGCCGCGAAGCGAGGCGCAGCGAATAATCCACTACTTCCGGCGTGGTGGCGGTTTCCGCGAAATCGGTCAGCCAGACAATCAGTGAGCGTCTCGTCTGCGTCCGCAGCAGCGTCCTCACCGCTTTGCCATGATCCGCCTCCGCCGCCTCACCGTGAACATCGGCGAGCGCTTCCACCAGACTCCTCACATGCAACGCGCCGCGGCTCGGCGCGACGGAGCGCTGTACCGACCTTCCATACGCAATCAAGCCCGCCCGATCTCCCGACTGCGACGCGACCATAGCCAGAGAGAGGGCGGCATCTACAGAGAAATCGAGTTTGGAGGACGGAAATGGACGCCCTGCCACCTGGACCTGCGTTCGCAGCAGACGGCCGGCATCCACCACAAGCCAGACTGTCTGGCTCCGCTCCACTCGATACGAGCGCGCGATCGGGTGGTGGCGCCGCGCCGTTGCGGTCCAGCAGATATCGCGCAATTCGTCACCGGGACGATAGTCTCGCAGGCAATCGAAGTCGCGTCCGTGGCCCCGCTCGCGCCGCCGGCGCTTCTCCATTTCAATCTGACGGCTTCGGATCAGGAACAACGCGAATTTCCGCGCCTGCGCCATGCCCGGCAAGACGCGCACGGTCTGGGCGACATCCGCTACCGCCCATTTTTCCGCCAGCCCGAGGGAGGAACGGTAACGAACGAACAGTTGGCCCGCTGGCGTATTGCCGCGCGCACGCGGCAGAACCGGATAGGTCACGCGGCCTGTCGCTCCCGCGGGTATCGTAGCGGTGAGGCTGGCCGGAAACTCGCGCAGCGCCGACGGCAATTCATCGAACAACAGTGTCTGGACTGGCTGCGTACTCGTGTTCTCCACCTCCAGCAGCACGCTCGCCGGTTCTCCCAGCGAGAGCGACGCGCTCCAGACGCGGCGCGCGCGGAACATGGCGGCCGAGGGAAGCTTCCGCAGGTCCGCCAGCCAGGCCAGCAGCACGAGACCGTCCCACAGGAACATGGCCGCGACGAATCGCGAATCGCGCCACGCCGGAATCAGCCAGATCAGGCCCAGTAGCAGAGCAGGGAAGAAGCGAGGGCCGAACGCGAAGGGCAGTCGTCCTTTGGCGCGCAGAACGGAGGTCTGTGCGGCTGGACTCATTTCGGAATCTCGACGCTCTCGAGTACCTGTTGCACTACGAGATCCGGCGTGATGCCCTCCATATCGGCTTCGGGCTTCAGTACGAGGCGATGACGCAGCACCGGCGGCGCGGCGCTTTTCACATCGTCCGGCAGCAGATAGTCGCGTCCATCGAGGCCTGCCAGAGCGCGGGCTGCCGTAAACAGCGCCACCGCAGCGCGCGGACTGGCGCCGAGCGAAACCGCCGGCCAGTCCCTCGTCCGGCGAATCACTCCGACAATATAGCGGTAAAGCGCGGGTTCAATCCGAATCTGCGCGATCTCCGCCTTCGCCGCCGCCAGCAAAAACGGATCGACGGGCGCGAGCGCGATGTCTTCCAGTTGGCGCGGATCGAAGCCGGCGCCATGCCGCGAAATGATGTCGATCTCTTCTTCCTCGGAGGGGTAAGGAATCCGGATCTTCAGAAGGAAGCGATCGAGCTGCGCTTCCGGCAGCGGATACGTTCCCTCGAACTCGATTGGATTTTGCGTGGCCAGCACCGTGAAATGCTCCGGCAGCGGGTAGCCCACCCCATCAATCGTTACCTGGCGCTCTTCCATGGCTTCGAGCAGCGCCGCCTGGGTTCGCGGAGCGGTGCGGTTGATTTCATCCACCAGCAGCAGGCCGGTAAAGATCGGCCCCTGATGCAGCCGGAACTCGCTCGTCTCGAGATGGAACACGTTGGTGCCGGTGATATCCGCCGGCATGAGATCCGCGGTGCACTGCACGCGCTGAAAGCCAAGCCCGCAGATTCTGGCGAGCGACTTTGCGGCCAGCGTTTTGGCGAGGCCAGGCGCACCCTCGATCAGCGCATGTCCGCCGGAGGCCAGCGCCAGCAGCAACTGATCTGTTGCTTCGCGCTGCCCCACAATCACTTTCGCCAGTTCCGCGCGCACGTGGGCCGCGAGCGCCGCCAGATGTTCCATCTCTATTTCTTCTCCTTTTGCGTTTCCGGTGAGCCGGCCAGATTGAGCCGGGCCGCATGGCTTGTCAGCCGCTTCACGAGCGCGAGAGCATCTTTCGGCTGGATTCGGTGGTCGTAACAGTATGAACTTCCATGACGAAGATCCTCCGCAAGGTTCGCGCGCGGCAATCCGAACCGTTGTTCGGCGAGGAGCGCGACATCCTCCTCACTCATTGTGGCTGCGACCCCTAAACGGCGTATCAACACGGCACGCAGGTGCCGGTAAGCAATTTCAACGGGGATCGATGCTGCCCCCGCACGCCGGTAGAGGCCGCCCATGGTATCCACGAATTCCAGCGGAGAGAGGCGCGATGGGGCCGCCGGCGAGAGGATGGGACCGCTGCGGCGGCTGAAGGTGAAAAGCACGGCGAGGCCGACCAGCAAAACCTGAGCCGCCGCCCACAGTGCGGGCGTCTGGGCGGCATAACTCACCAGGCCGGTCCGCTGTCCGTGAAAGTATTCATCCCACAGGATGACCGAAGGCCGGCCCCGCGACGAATCCGCAATGCTGTTCAGAAACAGGTTCAGATTGCCGGCTTGGGTGATTCCCGCGTTCGTCAGCGGTGTTGCTCCCGCCCACCAGAGCACGCTGCCCGCGCCGATTTTCCACTCCACTACGGTGGCCCAATCATCCGTGCCATAAAGCCACAACAGAGACGGGCTTCGTTTCTTCCAAACGGATTGGGCGCGCAGGGTAATGGTTTCGGCGCCGCGCGTCACCCGGCCCGGGAGGACGGCATGGAAGTCTGCCCAGCCGGATTCAGGTGCGTCGTAGGGAGTTCCCGCATGCTCGAAGAATGCGCCCAGCGCCCGTCCACAAAACAGCACTCTGCCGCCGCGATTCACAAAGTCGAACAACGCCCCGCGGTCATGCGCGGAAGGAAGTTCGGTCGGCTCCGCAATGATGAGCAGCGCTCCCTGCGGAGCGGTTCGCAGGGCTGACGGCGATTCCTCCCAGGCGCGCACGTTATATTGCTGGTCATGTAACAGCAGCCAGGCGGCTCGCGCTCCCGCTTTGCCGCTCGAATAGATGGATGGAATCTGCGACTCGTCCGATTGCGATGGACCGGCGAGTATCGTGCCGATGAGCAGGATGAGGACGGCGCCGCCTGCAATGGTGAGCAGACGCCGGTCCGCGGGATTCAGTCCGCCCGGCATCCCAACGCCTCCATATTTCCGAACAGTTCCTGAACATCCGCGGAAGTCGCCGGGCGGTTCGCATACCAGAACCGCTCGAGGCCGGCCGTCAGCGCGGCGAATGGCTCATGGGCTTTCCGGTGATCCGGAATCAGGCGCAGATATTCACGCGCGGTGAGAGTGGTGTCCGGCGGGAGCAGGCGTTCATCCTGTAAACGCGACACGCCCGCCCAGTACGCCCCGTGTGCGGCGGCGCGAAAATCGCCCTGCGCCCACGCTTCGCGAGCCGCGGTGACCCATTGTTCCCACGTTCTATCGGGGTGCGCCTGAGATGAAATGAGACTCAGCGAAGACTTCGTTCCCTTCCTCAATGTCCGGTAGAGCCAAAACGCGAGAAATATAACGGCAACGGCGGCAAGCCCCCAGATGAACCGGCCAGTTGAAGGTCCCAGATAACCGAAGAGACGCGCCAGAAGATTGCCGAGCTGGTTTTGGAGCCATTCTTTGACCCGCTCCCAGGGACTCGGGGGGCGAACGCTCGCGAATTCTTTGCGCGCGAGGATCCGGTCGAGCTCTGCCCGGGGATCACCCGCGGTTTTGCCATCCTGCCATATCTCGAGTTGTGCCGCCGCCTGTTCGAGCCAGGCTTCCGAGGCGGTGTCATCCTTCGATTCGAGTGCGGATTTCAGTTCGTCGGTCCGAATGGGATAATCGCGCCGGTCCGAGGTGACTACCCAGGCCAGAGGCAGCGCATCGTACACCTGCTGCCGGTGTCCTTCTCTAATCGAGGACTCCAGCCGCCGGAGCTCAACGGACAGCGCGTGCGGATTTTCGAAGACGGAGGCGCCGGAACACGGCGGAACGGACGCCGCGATCGCGCACGCCAGGAGGCAGACGATGGTCCGGCGTTCCGTTGTATTCATCAACGTTCAGAATCTTAGCGCAATCGCATCAGAGGATCGACGGAATAGAGGGCGGGCTGGGCGGATTCAGCTCTGGATTCATCATGAACTGAATATCAAACGCTTCTTTACGTACCCGCAGATCGTAATAAAAAATTGTGCTGGAGATCAGGAAGACCGGCATGGTGATCGCCGTCGCGAAAGTACTTCCCACCTGCGCGATGGAAGCCCAAATCAGAACCATGGTGAGGTTGCCGGTTGCTGTCAAAATCAGGGCGGAAAACGGGGCGGAGAAAAGCATACCCACAATCAGGGCAATCACAAAATAGACCAGGTAAATCATGAACCCGCGGCCCGCGAATCCTTTCGTCAGGCTGAAGCTCCGGGAAAGGGAATCACGCGGTCCCTTTTCCTCAATCAGGGCGCAGGGGATGCACGTGATCAGGCGGCATGCCATATAAATCCCCGGCAGGATCAGCAGAATCAGGCACAGCACAATGACCAGACCGTTCAGCAGCATGACGCCCACCAGAAATCCAATATTGCTCCGCACCTTGCCCAGCGCTTCTCCGATGGAAATTCTACGGCCAAGGTAAATCTCCGAAACCGCATAAATCGAGGCACCGTGCGCAAACAAAGCCGCCACGATCACGGCGATGAACGTGATCAGCGCGATAACAATTGTAGAAGTGCTGAAGGAGAAGGGAGACGACGTCCCTGGCTTCTGCGCCGGTCCCAGAAGTAATATCCCCAGTTGTATCGCGAGAACGAAGATCTGCGGTATCGCGGCGATACCAAAAAACAGCACGAAATTTCTTCGATAGAGGGTGAAAGTCCGATCGAGAATTTCACCCAGGGACAGGGGCCGAAGATCGAATTCAGGCAAGAATTCCTCCCACGCGGCAGCAATGCGCGTTAAGGCACTATATCAGAAATCACGGTCCAAATCCGGCCTTCGGCGTCCATGGTTCCGCGTATTATGAGACCTGAAGGAGTCCTCTGAAATGCCGCACGCCGTTGTAACCGAACAGGAATGGCTGACCGCTCGCAAAGCTCTCCTGGCGAAAGAGAAAGAACTCATTCATCTGCGGGACCGGATCAATCGGGAACGCCAGGCGCTTCCCTGGGTCAAAGTCAGCAAAGACTACATCTTCGATACTGCCGCCGGAAAGAAAACTCTCGCCGAACTTTTCGATGGGCGCAGTCAACTGCTTGTCTATCACTTCATGCTCGGACCCGGCCAGAAGGCAGGTTGCCCGTCGTGCTCCCTGCTGGCGGATGGATTCGACGGCGTTCTCACGCACCTCGAAAATCATGATGTTGCGTTCGTTACTGTGTCGCGGGCGCCGTTCCCGGAAATCAATGCTTACAAGACCCGCATGGGGTGGCGCTTCCCGTGGGTTTCTTCCGCCGGCAGCGATTTCAATTTCGACTACAACGTCTCATTCACGACGGCCCGGACTCCTGACGGACACGCTACTTATAACTATGCCGATATGCCGCTGCCTGCCGGCTCGAAAGACATGGAAATGCCCGGCCTGAGCGCATTCTCGAGGAATGACCAGGGAGAAGTTTTCCATACCTACTCGTGTTACGCGAGAGGTCTCGAAGACATGCTGGGCACCATGATGTTTCTCGATCGCGCTCCCCAGGGCCGGAACGAGAAAACCACGATGGATTTCGTTCGGCGGCACGATGAATACGCCAGGCCGAGACAGTCACACTCCTGTTGTTCTTAGCGGGAATCTACGCCTGGCGGCGGCGAAGGAGAGCCAGCCCAAGAAGACCGCTGCCCGCCAGCGCCAGTGAAAACGGCTCCGGCGTGGGGCTCGGCGACGCACCGGTGGTGGAAATGGTTCCACAATCAGTCGTGCACGTGGCTGCGTAATGGATGTCCGGGCCCGTTCCGAAATAGAAGTTCACGGAATCGAGAACGGTGGACGTCGTAAGTCCCACCATGCCGGTAATCTGAAAATCGACCGTGCCCACCAGCGTGGGGCTGTGACCCGTAATGCTGGGATTGATGTTGCTGTCCGGGCCGGCAGCCATGATCATGTCCAGCGGCCTTCCGCCGGTAAGCGTGGTCAGATCAAATCCGGCGACCCCCTGACCCATCTGCGCGACTGTTCCGAAATCCCACCGCGCTGGTGTCACCGTAGTAGTGGTTGTGCTCTTATCGCTGTTCATCACGGTTACCGCTCCGCCCGTTCCGTTACCGTTACTGTTGTTGTTGATCGCATCGGAGAGAGTACCGGTCGCCGGAAGTGACGTGCCGGCGTTGAGCAGTTGGAATGACAGGCCGCTGATGAGCTGGCCGGCGGACGTGGGATTGACTTCTGTGTTGGTGATGGCAATGTTCAGCGTGCAGGAAGACGTCGGTCCGGTCACGCAATCGGAAAGATAAAAGTTGACATAGCCCGCGAGCGCCCCGTCACTGTCGTGCGCTCCAGCGGGTATCGACCACGCCGTTGACGCATGCAGGCAACCGCCGCACAGAAACACACCCAACACCAATCCTGAGAGCTGACGCATTCAGCTCCCACGCTAAGGGTGATTTCTGAAAATTTACTGAAAGCGGACTTTGCTGAGTACTGTAGTACTTCTCCGTGGGCCTGCTAGAACGTCCACTTCAGTCCGCCGGAAACCGTGATCGGCGCTCCCGGCGAGAGGAATGTGGAGTAGGTCAAAGGGAAGTCGCCAGCCGGCGTCGCGGGGAACGGCCGCGCGAGCAGAGTTCCCTGCGGAGTGAAGCCCGTTACCGCGAGTTGCGAGCTGGTAAAGTAGTGCCGGTTGGTCAGATTATCGATCTGCGCAAAGAACTGCGCATGCCGGTTCATCTGATAGTGGGAAGCAAGCCCCAGAGTCGCGAATCCGGGCGTCACGCCATTGCCGAAATAGTTGACATTATCCGGCTTATCGAGATTGTTTTCATTGCCGCGCGAAAACGATTTCGTCTGGGCATTCAACAGCAGCTCAATGAAAAATCGTTTGCCCGGCTTCCAGCCCGCATAAGCCTTCAGAACATGATCCGGAATTTGCGGGATGTGGTCGCCGGGCACGATTCGTATGTTGCCGTCGATCCCTGCAATCCCGGAATCGTTCGAGCTGTTGCCGGCGCCGTCAATTGTTTCAGTGCTCTGGTAGGTCGCCCGGATGAACGTGTAATCGCCCCCGATTTCAAAAGTGCGGATGCGGGTACTCATATCCACAGTGAGACCCTCACGCCGCGTTTCGCCGAAATTGCGGAAGTAGCCATTGTTGGCCTGCGGTGAGGCCACGAACAGAAGATCGTCCGTATTCCGCGCCCGATACCAGCCCGCGCTCCAGCTCAACCGGCTCTCCGACGCGCTGCGGATGCCGGCTTCGAGCGTATGCGCCACCACCTGCTTCAGCGGCGGATCGCTCACCAGCGAATTGGGAAGGTGGCAGGGATTCTCCGCATCCGCGCATCCGAGCTCAATCGACGTAGGCGCGCGGTTCGATTCTGAATAGCTGAAGTATGTGTTGAATGCGGAAACCGGGGCATACGTAACGCCCACGGCGGGATTGAGTCGGTCAAATGAATTCTTTGCGGTCAGCGACCCCGGACCGCCGGCAGGCACCAGCAGGTCGATATTGTCGGAAATCGTGTGATTGTAGCGGCCTGACCCGGTGAAGCTGAACCTGCCCATGATGAGCGTATCGGCCAGGAACAGACTTCCGGTGGTTGGTGTGCCCTTTAAATTCACACGCGTATCGTAAGGGTCGCCATTAACGCTCGTGGAGCCATCCGCCCACGCATTCAGGGCAGTCGTCGTACGATCGGGGTTGATGTATCCGAATTGCTGGTTCTGTACGAACGCAAGATCGCTGTGATCGACTGCAAAGCCGGCGGTGAACTGATTCCGTTTGGACGCTGAACCAGTCGCGTACGTCATCTGCCCTGCGACGCCATAGTTATTCTGGTTTGTCCAGGAACGGGTCTGGAAGGCGTCGCATTTCTCCGCGGCTTCCGCCAGTTGCAGCACCTGCGCAATGCATCTCCAGTAGGGAAACGGGGTGTTCGAAGCGTTGGCGCCGCTGGTCGGATAACCCGTGTACCCTGCCGCCTGGAGTGCAGCCTGATCGGCGGCGGAGGGTTGGTAGATGGATTCCTCCAGGGCATCGGAATTGAAATCGCTGTTGAACGTATAGGAGTTGACGTTGCGGAAGTAGGCATTGCCGGAGAGCGTCAGGTGGCTGCCCGCGGCATGGCGCAGACGTAAATTGAGGAAGGGCGAACGGTTGAAGGTTTCATCCGAGAGCGTGTAGCCGCTCGAATAGCCGAGCGAGTTCAGCAGCCGCTGGTCCTGCGGACCGACCCCGAAGAGGTCGTTGTACGCATAGGCAAGGTCCAGGCCGATCGTGCTGGTTGACGTTTGCCACCCGACCTGGCCGAATGTCTGCCGCACATCCGACGGCGAAAGCGGCCGCCAGCCATCGTCATGGAAGACATTTCCCGCGACATACCAGTTGAACGCCCCTCTGGCCGATCCGCCGTATTCGAATTCCATCGCGCGGCGGCCAAAACTGCCGCCAGTGACGGTGATCGAACCGCCCGGAGCGCTGTTCCCGTCTTTCGTCTCTATGGCGAGCGCGCCGCCGAGCGTGTTGAGACCGAACAGCGGATTCGAGCCTGGCATCAGTGTTGTCTGGTCGATGGCCACTTTGGGGATCAGGTCCCAGCTCACCACGTCACCGAACGGCTGATTCATGCGCACGCTGTCGAAATAGACAGAGATGCCCTCGGGGGTGCCGAGCAGTGGTGAAGCGGTGTAGCCGCGATAGTTGATGTCGGGCTGATAGGGATTCTCCTGGCTCTGGTTGACATTGACGCCGGCGAGGCGTTTGTTGAGGTAATCGGAAAGATCGAGCGATCCGGACTGCTGCAGATCCTCGGACGTCACGGATTGCACCGGGGCCGGAATTCTGGATGCTGGAACGTCGAATCCGGCCAGCGGCGTCGCTTCAACCACGTCCAGCTTCGTTGATGACGCCACGATGGAAAGCGTGATGTCGCGCGTGACAGCATTTCCAGCCGAGACTTCAATCGCTTCGGACCAGGTGGCAAAGCCGCTATGGGTGATTTCGAGCCGATAACGGCCAGCGGTGAGGTCGGTCAGGTCGGCTGTGCCGTTGCTCGTCTGGAATGTGCGGGATGCCCCGGACGAGATGCTTTCCAACCGGCCGGATGCGTCCACGGCGCGGCCTGAGGGGTCCTTCACCGTGAGTTTGAGTTCGCCATTGGTCTGGCCCCATGCCGTCGAGACGAGCAGAAGGGTCAGGGCCGTACGACAAAACCAGGAACGAGGACGCGCTGAAGCCATATCACTTATCTTCTCCCGCGGCGCGTTCTGGCCAGTCTATCGATGGTGGAAATGATGAAGGCGGCTCCTGAGCGTTTATGCCACCACGGCGGCTGCCGGCACTTCGCTCCGAATGAGCTCGAGGAATTCCAGTCCGGCACGCGAAAGCTTTTTCTTCTTGCGGTGGATGATAGCGGTGGGCCGCACCAGTTCCGGCGCGTCCAGGGGAATCGCCAGCAGGCGGCGCTGCTCGACTTCCGACGAAAGCGATCTTTCCGGCAGAATACTGATCCCCGATCCCTGCGCCACCGCTTCTTTGATCGACTGAATGTTGTCGAACTGCGCCGCGATCGAAACTTCGATTTCGTTTTCGCGGAAGAACCGCTCGAGCTCCCGATGGATCGGGACTTCCTGATCGAATGCCACGAAATTCTGCCCATCGAGTTCGTCCGGCTGGAGCAGCGTCCGGCCGGCGAAGGCATGAGATGGATATGCCGCGACCACCATTTGTTCTTCGCGCCAGGGAATGATCGTCAGATCGCGATTGGCCTCGGGATAGCTGATGAATCCGACGTCGGCGTGATCGCTCAGCACGGCGTCATACACCTTATTGGGGCGAAGAAACTCCACGAGGAGCTGAACCCCGGGGCAGACTCGCGCGAACTCCTCACGCAGCCGGGGCATCTCGGTGAGACCGATTGAATAGATGGAGGCGATCCGGAAAGTCCCCTCCATCGCGCCTTTCAGGTCCGCCATGGAAGCCATGAAGTCCTCCGCTCGGCGCAGCACGTCCCGGCAGAGATCGGCATAGAGCTTTCCGGCTGCGGTAAGCCCCAGGGGGCGCGTAGTCCGGTCCAGCAGCGCCACTCCCATCTTGCTCTCAAGTTGTTGAATATGTTGGGTCGCGGCTGATTGACTAATGCCATTGAGTTGCGCCGCGCGGCTCAGGCTGCGCAGATGCGCCACATCCCGGAATAGCCTGCACTCCTCAAAGATCACCTCCTTAGAGTAATTAGAAATTCTGATAATGTCAAGGATGTAAGTTTCGATTGCATTATAGTTGTCATTCCTGCTAATATTGGGAAACCACGGTGGTGCAGGCTCAGTCTGCCCATTCCCGGCCACCCGCCGCCGGCAGTTGTCCATCAGACGGTTGAGAACGGTTAGAAACGTATGGATATGAATCACTCCCCATCCACCGAAGGCCAGGTTGTCTCCGGACTTCCTGCGCCTCAGGGTCTGTACCATCCCAGTCAGGAGCATGATGCGTGCGGTATTGGGTTTGTCGCCAACATCAAAGGCGAGAAATCGCACGACATTATCGAGAAGGGCATTCAGATTCTGATCAATCTGACGCATCGCGGCGCATGCGGCTGCGATCCGGAAACGGGTGACGGCGCAGGTGTTCTGATTCAGATTCCGCACAACTTTTTTGCGCGCGAAACGGCGAAACTCGGCTTCACTCTTCCGGCCCCCGGCGAATACGGCGTAGGTATGTGCTTTCTCCCCGTGGAACCGAACGAACGGCGCGAGGCCGAAGGCATTCTCGAGCGCATCATCCGGGAAGAAGGCCTGACGGTTCTCGGCTGGCGCGATACGCCGCTCAATATCAACGCCATTGGACGGGTGGCGCGCGCTTCGCAGCCCTACATCGAGCAGATTTTCGTCGGCCACGAATCCACGTACACGCAGGATGAGCTGGAGCGCAGGCTCTACGTGGTCCGCAAACGCGCCGAAAAGGAAGTGCCCGAGGCGGAAGGCATCATCAACGTCTCGATGTTCTATTTGCCGTCGCTTTCCTCGAGGACCGTGGTTTATAAAGGACTGCTGCTCGCCCCGCAGATCGCGAGTTTCTATCCGGAGCTCTCCGACCCGGAAGTGATGAGCGCGCTCTGCCTGGTGCACCAGCGCTTTTCGACGAATACGTTCCCTACCTGGTCGCTCGCGCATCCGTTCCGGCTGGTGGCGCACAACGGCGAAATCAACACCCTGCGCGGCAATGTCAACTGGATGAACGCGCGGCAGTCGATTCTGGAATCGCCGCTGTTCGGCGACGACCTGAAGAAGCTTTTCCCCATCATTCAGCCCGGCGGCAGCGATTCGGCCGCGTTCGATAACGCGCTCGAGTTGCTGGTGCAGTCCGGCCGTTCGCTTCCGCACGCCATGGCGATGCTGATTCCCGAAGCCTGGGACGGCAATCCGCACATGGACGAAAACAAGCGCGCGTTCTACGAATATCATTGCTCGCTCATGGAGCCATGGGATGGCCCCGCCGCCGTCACATTCACCGATGGCCGTGTGATTGGCGCCACGCTCGACCGCAACGGCTTGCGGCCGGCGCGCTACGTCGTCACGCATGACGGCATGGTGGTGCTGGCATCGGAAACCGGCGTTCTTCCCATCAAGCCCGAAGACGTAAAAATGAAGGGGCGCCTCCAGCCCGGCAAGATGTTCGTGATCGATCTCGAACAGGGCCGCATCGTTTCCGACAGGGAAATCAAGGAACAACTCGCGAATCGCCAGCCCTATGGCGAGTGGCTGAAGGAAAACCAGATTACGCTCGATACGCTGCCGGAACCGGCGCGTGGACATTCCGTGGAAGATTCGAGCCTGGTCGAGCGCCAGCGGGCCTTCGGCTATAACGATGAAGACGTACGGAACCTGATGTACCCCATGGCGGTCAACGGGGAAGAGCCGATCGGTTCCATGGGAACCGATACCCCGCTTGCCTGTCTTTCCGACAAGCCGCAACCGCTGTTCAACTACTTCAAGCAGTTGTTCGCGCAGGTCACGAACCCGCCCATTGACCCCATTCGCGAAGAGATGGTGATGTCGATGGTGAGCTACATCGGCACGGAGCGCAACATTCTGGCTGAAACGCCGCGGCACTGCCACACTTTGAAACTGCCGCATCCGATCATCACCAACCGCGACCTCGAAAAGCTGCGGCGGGTAGCGGTGGGCGACTTCCTCACGATGACGCTGCCCACCATGTTCATGGTGAGCGATGGTGAGGTTGGACTTCGCCGCGCGCTCGACGCTCTTTGCCGGCGGGCCACGCTCGCGATTCAGTCCGGCTATACGATCATCATTCTTTCCGACCGCGGCATCAATTCCGACTGGGCGCCGATTCCGAGCCTGCTCGCGATGACGGCGGTGCACAATCACCTGATCCGCGAGGGGACCCGTACGCAGGTGGCGCTGATTCTCGAATCGGGCGAGCCGCGCGAAATCATGCATTACGCGCTGCTCATCGGCTACGGGGCGAGCGCCATCAACCCGTATCTCGCCATCGAGACGCTGGAAGATATGGCGAAGAAGGGCATTCTGCCGGAGAATGTGACGGTGGAAAAGGCGGTCTACAACTACGTCAAAGCCATCAATAAAGGCTTGCTCAAGGTCTTCTCGAAGATGGGGATCTCAACGCTGCAGAGCTATCGCGGCGCGCAGGTGTTCGAAGCGATCGGCCTCAACGGGGCCCTGGTCAACGAATACTTCACGGGCACGCCTTCGCGCATTGAAGGCGTTGGTCTTGACGTTCTCGCGCGTGAAGCGGTGATGAAGCATCAGTCGGCGTTCCACCCCATGGAAGCCGATACGGAGTTGCCGGTGGGCGGTAATTATGCGTATCGCCTGCGCGGCGAATACCACCTGCTGAATCCCAACACGATCGCGAAAGTGCAGCATGCGATCAAGAGCAACAACTTCGCCAGCTTCAAAGAGTATACGGACATGGTCGACGCGCAGAATCGTCAGCTTTGCACGCTGCGCGGCCTGTTCCAGTTCAAAAGGAGCAAGTCTGTACCGCTGGCCGATGTGGAACCGACGAGCGAAATCGTGAAGCGCTTCGCGACCGGCGCGATGTCGTTCGGCTCCATCTCGAAGGAAGCGCACGAGACGCTGGCGATCGCGATGAACCGTATCGGCGGCCGGTCCAATACCGGCGAGGGCGGAGAAGACGAAGTGCGCTTCAGACCCGATGCCAATGGCGATTCCCGCCGCAGCGCGATCAAGCAGGTGGCCTCCGGCCGCTTCGGTGTGACGGTGAATTATCTCGTCAATGCCGATGAGCTGCAGATCAAGATGGCGCAGGGCGCAAAGCCCGGTGAGGGCGGTCAGCTTCCCGGCCACAAGGTCGATGAAGTCATCGCCAGAGTGCGGCATTCTGTTCCCGGTGTCGGTCTGGTTTCGCCGCCTCCTCATCACGATATTTATTCGATCGAAGATCTCGCGCAGTTGATTTTCGACCTCAAGAACGCCAATCCGAAGGCGCGTATCTCGGTCAAGCTGGTGGCGGAAGTCGGCGTCGGAACGGTCGCCGCCGGCGTGGCGAAAGCGCATGCTGACGTGGTTCTCATCAGCGGACACGATGGCGGTACCGGCGCGTCGCCGCTGACCTCGCTCAAACATGCGGGCTCCCCATGGGAACTCGGTCTTGCGGAAACCCAGCAGGTGCTCGTCATGAACGATCTGCGAAGCCGCATCCGCGTGCAGACGGACGGCAAACTGGCTACGGGCCGCGACGTTGCCATCGCCGCGCTTCTGGGAGCGGAAGAGTTTGGCTTCTCCACCATGCCGCTCGTCGCCATGGGCTGCATCATGATGCGCAAGTGCCATCTGAACACCTGCCCGGTCGGAATCACCACGCAGGATCCGCGGCTTCGCGCGAAATTCCAGGGCCAGCCGGAAGACGTGATCAATTACTTCTTCTTCATCGCCGAACAGGTGCGCGAAATCATGGCGCAGCTCGGCTTCCGGAAGATGGACGATATGATCGGCCGCGTCGACAAGCTCGATGCGCGCGCGGCGGTCGACCACTGGAAGGCGAGAGGACTCGACTTCTCGAACATTCTCTACAATCCGCCCGCGCCTTCGCGCGTGGGCCGGCGCTGCACCATTGCACAGGATCACGGTCTCGCGGAAGCGCTCGATTACAAGCTGATCGACCTGACGCGCGAAGCCCTCGAAAACCGGGTGCCGGTCGAAATCAAGCTGCCGATCCGCAACGTCCACCGCACGGTGGGCGCGATGCTCTCGGGCGAAATCGCGCGGAAGTACGGTTCCGCCGGACTGCCGGACGGCACGATCCACTGCAAGTTCACCGGATCGGCCGGCCAGAGCTTCGGCGCGTTTCTCGCAAAGGGCGTTTCGCTGGAACTCGAAGGCGACGCCAACGATTACGTGGGTAAAGGACTTTCGGGCGGAAGCATTGTTGTCTATTCGCCGCGCACCGCTACGTTCGTGCCGGAAGAGAATATTCTGGTTGGCAACGTGGTGCTCTACGGCGCCACGAGCGGAGAAGCGTTCTTCAATGGCATGGCGGGCGAGCGGTTCGCTGTCCGCAACTCCGGCGCCACCGCGGTGGTGGAAGGCGTGGGCGATCACGGCTGCGAATACATGACCAACGGTCTGGTGGTCGTGCTCGGCAAGACGGGACGCAACTTTGCCGCGGGCATGTCGGGCGGAATCGCTTACGTTCTCGACGAGCGCGGCGATTTCCTGGGCTACCGCTGCAATAAGACGTCCGTGGATCTCGAGCAGGTCTTCGACCCCGAAGACCAGCAGACGCTGAAGAACCTGATCTCGCGGCATTTCGAGGCCACCAACAGTCCCCGCGCCCGCTGGGTGCTGGAGAACTGGACGGCGATGCTGCCGAAATTCGTGAAGGTATTCCCGCACGAATTCAAGCGTGTGCTGGCAAAGCGCGCGGCTGCGGCGGCTATGCAGATGATTCCATCGGCGGAGACGAGGGCGGCGCTGCGCGGCTAAGCCGGAACTGGCGACGAAAGATATTTCATGGGAAAGATAACTGGATTTCTGGAGTACACGCGGGAAGTGCCGGAGCGCCGCCCGCCCGCCGAACGCATTCACGACTGGTTCGAAATCTACAACCCGTTTCCGGAATCGAACATCCGGAATCAGGGCGCGCGCTGCATGGATTGCGGGGTGCCGTTCTGCCATACCGGCTGTCCGGTCAACAACATTATTCCGGACTGGAACGATCTCGTCTATCACGGCCGCTGGCGGGATGCGATTCGCGTTCTGCATTCCACCAACAACTTCCCGGAATTCACGGGCCGCATTTGCCCGGCGCCGTGCGAAGCATCGTGCGTGCTCGGGATCAACGAGCCGCCGGTCACGATTAAGAACATTGAGAAGACGATCATCGACCGCGCGTGGGATGAGGGCTGGATCGTGCCCGAACCGGCCGCCGTGAAAACCGGCAAGCGCGTGGCAGTCGTCGGTTCCGGACCCGCGGGCCTTGCCGCCGCCCAGCAACTGGCGCGCGTGGGCCATGCCGTCACGGTCTTCGAGAAAGCCGATCGTATCGGCGGCCTGCTGCGCTACGGCATCCCGAATTTCAAAATGGAGAAGCATCTGATCGACCGGCGTATCGAACAGATGCGTGGCGAAGGTGTGGAATTCGTGGTGAACGCCCATATCGGCGTCAATGTGAAGACCAGCGATCTGCGGGAGGATTTCCACGCCATCGTTCTCGCCGGCGGCGCCGAGCAACCGCGTGATCTCAAGGTTCCCGGCCGCGAATTGAAAGGCATTCACTACGCGATGGAGTTCCTGCCGCAGTCCAACAAGGTTTGCGAGGGGGACTTCGTTCCGGATCAGATTCTGGCGACCGGCAAGCGGGTTGTCATCATCGGCGGCGGCGATACCGGGGCGGATTGCCTCGGCACATCGCACCGCCAGGGCGCGACTCATATCACGCAACTGGAGCTGATGCCGAAGCCGCCGGAGGAGCGTGCGCCCGAGACGCCATGGCCGATGTGGCCCATGCAGCTTCGCGTGGAAAGTTCCCACGAGGAGGGCGGCTTCCGCGACTGGAGCGTCAGCTCGGTGAAATTCTCCGGCGATGCGAAGGGCCACGTAAAGAAGCTGCACGCGGTTCGCGTAGGTCCGGCTCCGAAGTTCGAGCCGCAGAAGGGAAGCGAGTTTGACCTCGATGTCGACCTGGTTCTTCTCGCCATGGGCTTCACCGGTCCGGTGAAGAACGGCATGCTCGAAGAGTTGGGCGTGGCGCTCGACGCACGCGGCAACGTTATCGCCGATCCGCAGACCTGGATGACGTCAGTTCCTGGCGTCTTCGCGGCAGGCGATACGCGCCGCGGTCAGTCGCTCGTGGTGTGGGCGATTGCCGAAGGCCGTAAGGCAGCCCGCGGCGTCGACGAGTTCCTGATGGGCTCCTCCAATCTCCCGGCTTGATACGCCCGGCGCGCCCTGACGAACTTGACACGATTCGCGATTTGTTTCGCGAATACGGCGAGTTTGTGGGCAGCCCGATCTGTTTCGAAAACTTCGAACGCGAAATCGCCGCGCTTCCCGGCGAGTACATCTGTCTTCTCGTGGCGGAGGAATCCGGACAGCTTGCCGGATGTGCCGCACTGCGCGAAATCGGTGAAAGCATTGCCGAGATGAAGCGGCTCTACGTGCGCCCGGCGTTTCAGGGGCGTGGGCTGGGGCGTCTGCTGACGGAGCGAATCATTGCGGAAGCGCGGGCCATGGGGCACCAACTGCTTCGCCTCGATACACTGCGGGTTATGGAGAGCGCGCTCGCGCTGTATCGCAGATTGGGATTTCGCGAAATACCGCCGTACGGCGGCAATCCTCCGGAGGCGATTTGCTTCGAATTGCCGCTCTGATGCTGCTCGCGCCGGTGCTCCTGGCGGCGCCCCCCAAACCAAATGTCGCGGCGCTGGTGAAAAGCGCGCTGGGCGACGGCATCGTCCCTTATGCGGCAGTCCGCCCGATCTTTGCGGATTTCAACAGCGACGGCCAGCAGGATCTCGCGGTGGTCGTGGATTTCAACAAACACCTCGAAGCATGGCTGAAGCGCGGCGTTGTGGTCCACAATCTGGAAAGCCCGTCGCTCGCGCCGATGCGGCTGGACAACGAGCAGCACTTCTGTTTCGGCCTGCTGATTCTCGATCACATGCTGCCTGCGAAGAAGACGATCTTCTACGGCTGCTTCACTGGCTGGCGTCTGGCGAAAAACAGCACGCCGGCGATTGATCTCTTTATGGAAAGCGGGGAGACCCTGCGGTTGTTTAACGACGGCACGAAATTCCGCACGCGGGTTCTTCGAAGATAACTAAACCGTCTTATCCGTCGAGTAGCAGAGCTGCTCCAGCGGACATTCCGCGCATTTGGGCGAACGCGCCACGCAGATTCCCCGGCCAAAGTGAATCACCTGATGCGAAAACTGAATCCAGTGCTCGCGCGGAATGATCGTCTGGAGGTCCATCTCGATCTTCACCGGATCGGAATTCCTCGTCAGATCCAGCCGGTTCGAGATGCGCGATACGTGGGTGTCTACAACCACCCCCGACGCGATTCCAAACGCCGTCCCCAGCACCACATTCGCAGTCTTGCGCGCCGCGCCGGGAACCGTGATGAGCTCCTCCAGCGTCCGCGGGATTTCGCCGTTGAAATCGTGCAGGATCTTCTTCGCGGCTCCGATAACAGACTTCGCCTTGTTATTGAAGAACCCCGTCGAGCGGATATCCTGCGCCAGCACCTCCTGGCGCGCCGCCGCGAAATCCTGAATCGTCGGATATTTTTCGAACAGCCCCGGCGTCACTTCGTTCACGCGCTTATCCGTGCACTGCGCCGAAAGAATCGTCGCCACCAGTAACTCCCACGCATTGTTGTGGTGAAGCGCGCACGTCACGTTCGGATAGGTCTTATCCAGAATCCGGATGATCTCGGCCGTGCGCTCTCGCGTGTTCTTATGCTTTTCCGCCCGCTTCTTCACCGCCATTATTCGTACCTCAGCACTTCCACCGGCGTGATGCGCGTCGCGTTCCGCGCCGGGTAGATGGTCGCCAGCAGGCTGACCGTCATCGCTCCGGCCGCGATCCAGATTCCATCCCCCGGGTTGGGTTTGAACGGCACGAAGCTCATCGCGTAAATCGATTCATCCAGCGGAATCCAATGGTACTGTTGCGCGAAATAGCAGAGTGAATACCCCACAATGAGCCCGATGATGGTGCCGGCGGCGCCAATCATCGTGCCCTGCAGGATGAAGATTCGCCGGATCTGCGATCGACGCGCCCCCATCGACATCAGGACCGCGATATCCCGGAACTTCGTCAGCACAATCATGGTCAGCGCGATCACAATATTCAGCGCCGCCACCAGTTCGATCAGCCCGATCGTGATGAACGTGACGTGGCGCTCCATATTCAGCGCATTGAAAAGCTGCGCGTTGTCTTCCTCCCAGTTCCGCGCTTCGAACTGATTACCCGCGATCCGTTCGGCGGCCGCGCCGATTTCGCGGGCGCGATTGGGATCGTCGCCGCGAATCTCAATGTCGTTCGCCACGTCGCCGACTGAAAGCAGCTTCTGCACGTCGGTCATGGATGCGTATGTCCACGCATCGTCGAAGTTGTAGAAGCCGGATTCGAAAATGCCGATCACTCGAAACGGCTGCGTACGCGGCGACGGGCCGAACGGAGTGAGCGTCCCCTGCGGATTGATTACGTTTACCTGGCTGCCCAGGGAAAGCCCTGTATCGAGCGCGACTTTCGAGCCCAGAATGATTCCTGGCAGGCCGTTCACGCCTTTTTCAAGCCCCTCGAGCGAGCCTGCCTTCAGGTGATGCAGCACCTCGCTGGTCTCCAGCTCACTCTTGACTTCGATGCCTTTCAGAACAACCACATTGCCCGACTGCGGGCCGGTGATGAAGACCTTGTCATAGAGCACCGGCGCGGCCGCCACCACATGTGGAATAGTCCGCATCTTCGCGGTGAGCTCACGCCAGTTGGTAATTCCCGCGCCCGTGTCTTTCTTCAGGACATTGACGTGCGCGGTCGCCTTCAGCAGATCGTTCTCGAGCGTGGCCCGGAAGCCGTTGTTGACGGCGAGTGAAATCACCAGCGCCATCACGCCCGCCGCCACCCCCATCACGGAAATCACCGTGACCACGGAGACGACTTTTTCCTTCCGCCTCGCGCGCAGATAACGGCCGGCAACGAACCATTCGAAGGACGATGCCACGCTCACCCCCCCAGGCGGCGCAGTTTCTCCGCCATTCCGATCTCGCCTTCCGGCCGGAGCAGCGGAAACAGAATTACATCGCGAATGGATTGCGAGTTGGTGAGCAGCATCGTGAGGCGATCGATGCCGATCCCTTCGCCCGCGGTCGGCGGCATTCCGTAGGAGAGCGCGCGCAGATAATCCTCGTCCATTTGATGCGCTTCATCGTCGCCGCGCTCACGCATTTCGAGCTGCGCGTCGAATCGCCGGCGCTGTTCGATGGGGTTATTGAGCTCGGTGAATGCGTTCCCGACCTCCATGCCGGCAATGAAAACTTCGAAGCGGTCCACCATCGAAGGCTCGTCCGGGCTGTTGTTTGCGAGCGGCGAAATCTCGATCGGAAAACCGTACACCATCGTCGGCTGTATCAGCTTCTTTTCCGCGTGGATTTCGAACAGCTGGGCCAGTCCCTCGCCCGCCGTCGCCTTGCCCGAAGCCTGTTTCAGCCATTCGGGATCACGCACCTGTTCCGCCTTGGGCTTGCCTTCGCCTTCCCAGAATTCGACGACGGCCTCCCGCATGGTGATTCGCCGCAGACTGCTGAAATCGAGCGTCATGTCGCCAAACGGCACAGACGTTCCACCCGTCGCATCGATCGCCACCTGACGCAGCAACTCTTCGGTGAAATCCATCAGGTTGCGGAAATCCGCATACGCCTGATAAAACTCGATCATCGTGAACTCGGGATTGTGCCGCGTGGAAATCCCCTCGTTCCGGAAATTGCGATTGATCTCATACACGCGGTCAAAACCACCCACCACGAGCCGCTTCAGATACAGTTCCGGCGCGATCCGCATATAGAGATCGATATCGAGCGTATTGTGATGGGTGACGAAAGGACGCGCCGCCGCCCCGCCGTAAATCGACTGCAGCATCGGCGTTTCGACTTCAATGAACCCGCGCGCCTCGAGCTGCCGGCGAATCGACGAAATAATCCTGGCCCGCTTCACGAATACGCCGCGCGATTCCGGATTCGCAATCAGATCCAGATAGCGCTGCCTGTAGCGCATCTCCACATCTTCCAGCCCGTGGAACTTCTCCGGCATCGCAAGCAGCGTCTTCGAAAGGAATTCCAGCTTCTCCACGTGCACGCTCAGCTCGCCCGTCCGGGTGCGAAACAGATAGCCCTCGGCGCCGATGATGTCGCCCAGATCCAGAAGCGTGAAGAGCGCATAATCGCGCTCCGGCACGCCATCTTTTCGGACGTAGAGCTGCAGCTTCTCGCCGCCCTGCTGAATGTGAAGGAACCCGGCCTTGCCCATCGGCCGCTTCGTCATCACACGGCCGGCGACGCGAACGGGAACGTGGGGCCCCAGCTCTTCGGCGGTCTTCGCCGCATAATCGCGCAGGATCTCCGGAACCTGGTGGGTGAAATCGAAGCGCTTGCCGAATGGGCTGTAACCCAGGGCCTCAATCTCTCGAATGCGCGCGACACGCTGCTCAAACAGTCCGTCTTCCAGCGACAAAAGGGCGTCTCCTCAAACCAGTGAAACCGCGCGCGATGGCGCGATTGCCCTATTATCGCAGGAGGCCCGGAAGCGAAGGGCGGCTTCGAACGTCGGGTATCATGGGTTTTCGCCTCCGAACCCTTTTGATTCGCTCGATATCCATTGTGGTGCCGGCGTACAACGAGCAGGCCCGGCTCCCGGAGACCATCCGCCGCATTCAGGAATATCTCGCGAAAAGCGCGTGGACTTTCTGGGAAATTCTGATTGTGGACGACGGCTCGACGGACGGCACTCTCCAGTCCGTTGCTCCGTTCGCTGAAACAAGTTCCAATATCCGGATTCTGCGCAATCCTGGAAATCGCGGCAAAGGCTATTCGGTTCGTCACGGTATGACCGAAGCCCGCGGCGAGTGGCGGCTCTTCACAGACGCCGACCTTTCCGCCCCCATTGAGGAACTGGAGAAGCTGTGGGACGCGACGGTTCGCGAGGGCTCGCGCGTGGCGATCGGCTCGCGCGCGCTCGACCGCTCCCTGATCGGCGTCCATCAGCCCGGCATGCGTGAAACGGCCGGCAAGTTCTTTAACGCGGTCATGCGAGCGGTGATCGGACTTCAGATTGCTGACACGCAATGCGGGTTCAAGCTTTTTCACGGCTCCGCATCGATGGCCACTTTCCCGCTCCAGACCCAGGAACGCTTCGGCTTTGACGTCGAGATTCTTTTCATCGCGAAGAAGCTCGGATTCCGCATTTCGGAAGTGCCGGTGCGCTGGAACCATGTGGAGGGCAGCAAGGTCGGCATGCTGACCGGCCTCCACGCTTTTACGGAGTTGTTGCAGGTGCGGTGGAACGATCTTCGGGGGAAATATCGCTAACCATGTCTTTCATCCATAACTTCATTCCCGGGACAAAGCCGGCGACTGTGCTGGTGCTTCACGGTCAGGGCGGAGACGAGAATGATCTCCTTCCCGTGGCACGGGCTCTCGCGCCTGGCGCCGCGTTTCTCAGCCCGCGCGGCAAGGCGCTCGAAAGTGGTGAGGCGCGTTTTTTCGCGCGCGTCTCGCGCGATGAGTTCGATGATACGGAAGTCCGTTTCCGCTCGAGTGAACTGGCGGAATGGATTGCCGAAGCGGCCGCGACGTACAGTCTGGATACTTCGAAAATCTACGCGATGGGATTTTCCAATGGCGCGAGCATCGCCGCCTCGGTGATGTTGCTGCATCCCGGCACGATCGCCGGCGGATTCCTGCTGCGGCCGAGAACGATCGTGGAACCCGCCGAACTACCGGATCTGAATGGCGCTCCCGTGATGGTGATCGCCGGCCAGCATGACGACAAGATGCCCCCGGGAGCCGCGGAACATCTGGCCCGCTTGCTCGGGCGCGCCGGCGCCGCGGTGGATCTGGGCATCGCTGACGCGGGCCATGAGCTCACGCCGCACGATTTTGCCGCGGGAAAAGGCTGGTTTACAAAACTACTAAGCTGAGACGAGCATCCGTCTATGCTCTTTCAGAATGCACCGGTTCATCACGACTTCGAGACCGGCCGCGCGCGCCTTTGCGGCCGCCTCCTCGTGCACCACGCCTTCCTGCATCCAGACACACTTAGCGCCGATCCGGATAGCCGCGTCCACAATCTCCGGCACGAATTCGGAACGGCGAAAAATGTTGACGATGTCAACCGGCTCCCCCACGTCGGCCAGCGACGGAAAGGCCTTCTCACCCAGAACCTCGGTCTCCAGAGGATTCACCGGAATGATGCGATACCCCATCGACTGCATGTATTCCGAGACGCCATAGCTCGGCCGCCGGCGATTGCTCGATAGCCCCACCACCGCAATTGTTTTGCTATCTCGGAGAAGTGCGCTGTTGACGATCATTTCCCACCCCTGCCAGCCGCATCAGCTTTGAAACCTCTTCGGGCGTCAGATAACGGAACTCACCTTTTTCGAGCGGGCCCAGCTCTACGTTCCCAATGCGAATGCGCCGCAATTTTTCGACCAGTCTTCCGAAGTGCTTGAACATCGTTCGGATCTGCTGGTTTCTTCCTTCGATCAGCCGGACTTCGTACCACGGATTATCGCCGCGCCGTACCAATTTAAGGTGCGCGGGAGCCGTCCGCCGTCCGCTCAGCGGAACGCCGGTGCGAAAGCGCTCTTCCTCTTCCGTGCTCAGTGTGCCGTTCACCTTCACCAGATAGGTCTTGACCACGTGGCTCTTCGCTGAGGTGATTGCGTTGGCGAATTCGCCGTCATTCGTGAGCAGGATCAGGCCATCGCTGTGATAGTCGAGACGCCCCACCGGATAGACGCGCTCCTTCACGCCATGCAACAGATCGAGCACCGTAGTCCGGCGCTGCGGATCACTGGCCGTACTGACCACGCAGTCCGGTTTGTAGAGAGCGATATAGACTTGCCGGGAAGGCTGGCGGATGAGCTTGCCATCCACCTTGATGTGATCGCGATCCGCGTCGGCCTTCGTGCCGAGTTCGGTGACCGCTTTTCCATTCACGGTCACGCGGCCTTCCACGATCAATTGCTCGGCCTTGCGGCGCGATGCGACGCCGGCCGCGGAGAGAATCTTCTGCAGACGTTCTTCAGGCACCGGACTGCTCGGTTCCCGGCTCGGCCGCGTCGGCTGCGCCGCCTTCGCCCGCGCTCTCTTCAGCCGCGGCTTGTTCGGTTTCAGTGGCTTCCGGCGCTGCGCTCTCCGGCTCGCCCTCTTCGCCTTCCTGATCCGGAGGCGCGGGCATTTCAATCAAATTGGCCTGCACTGGCCCTTCCGGCTCTCCTCCGCTCAGACTTCCGATCTCCTGAAACTCTTTCAGCGTCGGGAGTTCCTGCAGGTTCTTCAGGCCGAACTGCACCAGAAATTCCTTCGTCGTTTTGTACAGGATGGGCTTGCCGATCACCTGCTTGCGGCCGGCCGGGGCGATCAGCTTGCGGTCGAGCAGCGTCTTCAGCACGCCCGCGCCCTGTACGCCGCGAATCTCCATGATCTCAGGCGCCGTGATCGGCTGTTTGTAGGCAATCACCGCCAGGGTTTCGAGGGCCGGCAGCGAGAGCTTCATCGGCGGATTCAGATTTCGGACGAAGCGCCGGACTGCATCATGATGCTCAGCCTTTGTCGTCATCCGGAAGCCGCCGGCGATCTCCCGGATACTCAGTCCGCGATCCGGCTTGTCGTATTCGGCGCAAAGCTGTTCGAGCAGCGTCACAACGCGCTCGCGCGGCTGCTCGATCGCTTCCGCGATCTGGTCAACCGTGAGCGGCTCATCCGTCACATAGATGATCGCTTCGAGCGTGGCGCGCAGAGTTGCATCCTCCACGACCGTCGGAGCATTCGATTCCGCCGGCGCATCGGGGCCCAGAATCTCTTCCGCCGAAAAACTGACCGCGACGGTCTCGTCGCCAGGCAACACCTCCGGCTGCGCGTCCACCTGAGGCAACGTTTCCGGCTGCGCGTCCACTTGTTCTTCCGGCGACTCGGCCGGCTGTTCGATTTCGGATTGCGACATGAGATCGGCTTATTCGTTCCTACTTGTAATCTTCTTCCAGTGTCACCACCGGCTGCTGGAAGGCTTCCTCGAAGCGCTCGCCCTTGCCAAGCGCGATCTCGCCGAACAAATCCTTCTGTAAAATCTGGACCGCCTGTATCTTGACCATCTCCAGTACGGCGAGAAACAGGCAGATCATCGCGCGGCGGCTGCGCTGCTGTTCCATCACCTGCAGGATGAACACCGGGTGATCCTTTTTCGATTCGCGGAGCAGCGTTCGCAGATGCGCCACCATATCGCTGACGGAAACCGTTTCATCGTTGATCTCGTAGATCGGACGGCTCTGGATGCGCTCCATGACCGTGCTCAGGGCCTTCACCAGGTCGAAGATATCGACAGCCAGACCGGGATCCTCGATTTCGGCCGCGAACTGCTTCATCTGCGGATTCGACCAGACGTTTTCTTCGATCATCCGTTTTTGCTGCAGCATTTCGGCGGCGTTCTTATAGCGCTCGTGCTCCAGCAGCCGCTCCACCAGTTCCTCACGCGGATCTTCCTCGGCCTCGCCTTCTTTGCGCAGAGCCGGGTCCGTGGGCAGCAGCATTTTCGATTTGATCTGGATCAGCGTCGCCGCCATGAAGACGAACTCGGCGCTGATGTTGAGATCCATCTCCCGCGCTTTCTGAAGGAATTCGAGATACTGCGCGGTGATGCTCGCGATGGGAATATCGCGGATGTCGATCTGCTGCTTGCGGATCAGGTCCAGCAGCAGATCGAGCGGCCCCTCGTACTTTTCGAGGTGGAAATTGAGCGGGGTTGACGACACGGGGTAATTCTCCATTGTAACGGCCAAAGGAGGCGTGGGCTGGAGCTTCGCCTGCGGCCGGGCTTCTGCCCGCTGTGTTCAGTTGTCCCGCGCCGCCATTTCATTCACCAGCAGCCCCATTTTGGGGTGGCTGGGCTCGAAATCCGCCGTGAGTCCGTATTCTTCCAGCGTCTCGCTTGTCGTGGGACCAATCGAGCCGATCCTGGCGGCTCGCAGGCCTTCGAGGACCGCCTGATCCACGCCCATTTTCAGCGCTATCTTCATCAGATTGACCAGTTGCATCGACGCGGTCAGCAGCACAATATCGAATTCACGCCGCGCTAGTTTCGCCGCCGCTTCGCGCAGAGGGCGTGTGTCTTCGGGCAGCGCCCATCCGTAAATCCGCACTGTCGAAACCTCGCGCCCCTGTTCGCGCAAGCCATCGATCAACGCCGTATTCGATTTCCCATATTCCTGAACCGCGAGCCGCCGTTCTTCGCGCCCGCGCATTGCCTCCAGAATCTCCCGCCAGGTATTCGGTTCCGGAACCTGCACCCGCGGGACGACCCCGATCTCCCTCGCGGCCGCCGAAGGCTTCTGGCCGCGCACGATGATCGTGACCCGCCCGAGCGCCGCTTTCACACTCTCCTCGGGATACCGGCTGAGCAGCGTCTTCCATAACAGTCGTGTTCCCACGCCGGTCAGTAAAAGCAATCCATCGAATTCACCCGCCAGCAGGCGGCGTCCAAATTCGAACGCTTCCTCGTGCTCCGCCAGTTCAACCTCACGCATGGAGGGCGCGATAAACGGCACGCCTCCCTGCTTCCGCACGAGCGTCTCCATCTCTTCGGCGCGACGGCTTTCAAGCGAGAGAATCCGTGCCCCATCGAACGCCATGGCCCAATTATAGGGCTGGCAACAAAAAGGCGTCCGTAACGGCGGACGCCTGCCTGCACGATGCGAGACTGACTAAAACGTAATGCGCGCGGTGACCTGCAGACGGCGCGCCTGTGTGCCGTCCGGGAAGCCACCGTCGCCTGTGCCAATTCCCCAGGTCGACGCGCTTCCCGCCGGCGAAGGCGTCAGGACGCCCTTCGCTTCCGTGTAGTACTGCGTCGTCATGCCTGTGGGCGACCAGCTGTTGCTGATGTTGAACGCCTCGGCCGCGAGCGAGAGACTCACCCGATCGTTGACCGGGATCACCTTCGTCAGGCGAAGATCCGCGCGATACGACGCCGGCGTGTAGATCATGTTCACCGGAAGGAAGGGCACGCGGCTGCTGCCGCCGGCAAAGCCGTTAAGAACCGAGCTGGAGATCATCCCGGTCACCGGCGCATCGGTCATGCGAATCGTCGGGCTTCCCGCGGGACGGCCGGCAGCCATGGTCGTGATCGCCGCAAGCTGCCAGTGGTTCAGCACGTACTTCGAAAAGAAGTCGTGGCCCTTGCTGATCGTTGGCATCCAGCTAAACGAATAAACGAAGCGGTGCCGCTGATCGAGCGTTCCGCTGCCTTTCTCAGCCGCATAGTTGCCGTTGTTCACCGAGTTGAAGCTGTTGTAGAACAGCGCGTTCGATCCGCCACCCTGGCCATTATCGATCTCATGCGACCAGGTATAAGATCCGAGCATCTGGAACCCGTGCGCGAAACGCTTCTGCAGCGTGGTCACAAGCCCTGTATACCAGCTGCTCTCGCCGTTAGTCAGCTCATAAACGGTTCCGTACTTCGCATTCGGGCGCGAACCGGTATACACCGGCGTAGTGTACGTTCCGGCCTGATTTCCGCTGAGGTCATTGATGATATACGTCTTGGTGGTGGATGGCGCGGGCAGATTCAGGTCCTGGGCATCGTACAGATTGACGCCGTGGCTCCACACGCCGGACACCGTCAGCAGCATGTCATGCGACAGTGAGTGCTCCACCGCCAGACTGGCCTGTTCGGAATAGGGTGTCTTCAGACCCGGCGCCGCGAACTGAATCGTCGAAGCACCCACGGTCGCGCCCGCGGGCGGCGCCGCGAGCGAATTCGGGAACGAAGGGCCAGCCGCAAACTGCGTCTGGTTCGTCGAACTGAGGGAATCGGAGGTCTGATAGAGGCCGTTCGTCGTCCAGAGGTTATCCACCACGGACCCGAGGAATCGCGCGTAGAACATGCCGAATCCGCCCCGGACGACAGTCTTGTCATCGAGCTTATAGGAAATGCCGATTCGCGGCGCGAAGTTCAACGGGCCGGCGTGAATTGTGCCGGTGAGAGGCCAATCCGGATTCGTCACGGGCGGCTGCGGAACCTGCGAGTATTCGTAACGCAGTCCCAGCGTCAGGCTCAGCTTCTCGCTGGCGCGCCATTGATCCTGCGCATAGAAGCCGTACTCGCGAATGGTGGCGTTCACCACGGGATTGCCGAAGGCCTGGCTATAGGTCTGCCAGTGCCGGGTGGAGGTGGCCCCGCTGTAGTCCAGAGCAAAGTCCGTCACCTTTTGATACGTGTAGGAGCCAAACGCATTGCTCATGTAGTACGTATTGTCATTCGTGTTCGCGATATCGGCGCCGAACTTGATCGTGTGCGCGCCTTTGATCCAGGTCGCTTCGTCGGCGAACTGATTGCGGTTTTCATTCGGCTCCACGCGCGGCAGATAGCTCGCCGGGCCCAGCGTGACGCCTGCCACCGAGACCTGCAGATAGCCGAGCCCCTGGCCGAGCTCCGCCTGATTGAAATCATCAGCCTGTCGGTCTGAACTCCAGCCAAAGCGCGCGATATTGACCAGCCGATTGGTGGGAATCGCGGTCCAGCTCAGCTTGCCATTGCGAACGCGCACGGAGTCGTCCCCGTTGCCGGTCAGACCCGAGCCCGTGGTGGAAACCAGACCGGTCTGGATGCCGTTCGGCGAAAGCCAGCGCAGGAAATTGAAGCTGGCGCTGAGTGTGTTGCGGCCGGAGAGGCGATAGTCCAGACGCCCGAAATAGAGATCGTTCGACGCGGTGCGCGGGACCGAACCGTAGAATCGGGGCAGCAGCGCGTCGATCGCGGCGCACTGCGCCGCACTCGCTGTACATCCGATCCACTGATAGGGCGCCACGCCGGTCAGAACGCCCGCTTTGATGTTGCTGTCCACCATCGGGAAATTACGGCGCGTGATATCAACGCTGGCGAAGTAGAAGAGTTTGTCCTTGACTATGGGCCCGCCGACTGTGCCGCCGACCTGATCGCGGTGTTCGCTCGGATTGAACGTGGCAAACGGATCACGCGCGTCCATGCCCGTGCTGCGAAGATAGCCGAATGCGGAACCGTGAATCTCGTTGCCGCCGCTCTTCGTCACCGTGTTGACCACGCCGCCCATGGCGCGGCCATACTCAGCCGAGAAATTGGATGAAACCACCTGAAATTCCTGCACGGCATCCTGCGAAATCTGCGACTGGATGCGCGTGCGCCCGGCATTTTCGTTGTAGAACTGCTCGGTGTTATCGTTACCATCCAGAAGGAATGAGTTATTGCCGGCCACGCCGCGGAATGTCAGCAGGCCGAACGTAGCGTCGTTACTGACACCCGGCGTCAGCAGCACGAAGGAGTCCACGCGGCGGCCGTTGATGGGAAGGTCCTGAATCTGCTGCGCATTCACTACCTGCGAAACATCGCTCTTCGTGTCATCGATCAACGGCGCGGTCGCGACAACATCCAGTGCGGTGGCTGCCTGCGCAACCTGCAGCCTGATGTCGAGGTCGACGTTACGGCCCACCGGGAGGTCCATGTCCTTCACCTGCCACGTCGCGAATCCGGCCGCCATGACTGAGACGGTATAGCCGCTGCCTGGCACCAGACCAGGCGCGCTGAAAATACCAGCTCCGTTGGACGTTACGGAACGAACCGCGCCCTGCGTGCTGCTGGTAATAACAATTTTTCCGTTGGGAACTGGTGCACTCGAGGGATCGCGCAACGTTCCGGAAATGCCCGCAACGCCGGCCGCAGACTGGGCGAATAGCGATGCCGAGGCAAGTAAATATACGGTTACAGGAAATTTCAGGTTCATAGATTCCTCTGAAGCGAAAGCCAGATTACCAGGCACGGATTTCAACGGCGTGAAGAACGTGCAAGCTTCTTGCTTCGAATTCGTAACAATTCGATGAGCGGGAATTTTCACGCCTCCCGGTGGGGTAACCTGAAGAATCAGACCCCGTACAACTCCGTACGGAGGCTCCAATACATATGGCTGAATCACCCATCACCCCTCGTCAAAAAGACTTTGCCGCCTGGTATCAGGACGTCGTCCTGCAGGGAGACATGGCGGAGCCGGCGGAGATCGTCAAAGGCTGCATGGTGATCCGGCCCAATGGCTACGCCGTCTGGGAAGTGCTGCAGCGAGAACTCGATGCGCGCTTCAAGGCGACCGGCCACGAGAATGTCTACTTCCCGCTGCTGATTCCCCAGAGCTTTCTGCAAAAGGAAGCCGAACACGTGGAAGGCTTTTCACCCGAGCTCGCCGTGGTCACCATAGCTGGCGGCAAAAAGCTCGAAGAACCCTACGTGATTCGTCCCACGTCGGAGACCATCATCGGCCACTTCTTCGCCCGCTGGGTGCAGAGCTACCGCGATCTGCCGCTCCTCTATAACCAGTGGGCGAACGTGATCCGCTGGGAGCTGCGTACCCGCATGTTCCTGCGCACCACGGAATTTCTCTGGCAGGAAGGCCACACCGCGCATGCCACGCACGAGGAAGCACAGGAAGAAGTCATCCGCATGCTGAACGTCTACGCCGATGTGGCCGAGAACGTGATGGCCATGCCGGTGATTCGCGGCGTCAAGACTCAGACCGAAAAATTCGCCGGCGCGCTGCGCAGCTTCTCAATCGAAGCCATGATGCAGAACGGTCTCGCGCTGCAGGCCGGCACCAGCCACGATCTTGGCCAGAACTTCGGCAAAGCGTTCGACGTGAAGTTCCAGAGCAAAGAAGGCCAGCTCGAATATGTCTGGCAAACAAGCTGGGGCGTGTCCACGCGTCTCATCGGCGGGCTGATCATGAGCCATTCCGATGACAAAGGTCTCGTTCTCCCCCCGAAGCTCGCGCCGCGCAAATCCGTGATCGTCCCCATCTTCCGTAAGGACGAGGAGCGCGCCGCCGTGCTCGAAGCCGCGCACCGTATCGCCGCCGATACAGGCTCGAAGGTCGATGATCGCGAAGGCCAGAATCCCGGCGCGAAATTCTTCCACTGGGAGCGCCGCGGCGTTCCCGTCGTTCTCGAACTCGGGCCGCGCGATCTTGCTTCCGGCAACATCGTGCTCAAGCGGCGTGATACGGGCACGAAGGAGATCCTGCCGCAGGAAGGTATCGCTGGCAAGGTAGCCGCCGCCCTCGAAACCATGCAGTCCGATATGCTGGCTGCCGCCCGCGCGCGTCTCAAAGCCAACACCGTGCTCGCGAATTCGATCGGCGAAGTGGAATCGATTCTCCGTGATGTAACCGCCGAAAAAGGCGGTGGCAAATTCGTGATGGCGCACGTCAAAGATGACCCCGCCTGCGACGCACGCCTGAAGGAATTCAAGGCCACCGTCCGCAACATTCCTCTGAATGACGAGTACGACGGCGCCGGCAAATGCATCATCACCGGCGAGCCGGTCGATCGCCGCGTTGTAATCGCCAAATCCTACTAAGCGGCCCGCGCTATGCGATCCATTACCCGCCGGCAGTGGATCACACTTTTCGCCGCGCAGGCGGGCTACATGCTGGACGCGATGGACGTCCTGCTGTTCGTCCTCACCATCAACGTTCTGCGCGATGCATTCCATCTGAGCGCCGCGCAGGCGGGCCTGGTCAGCTCATTCACGCTCGCGTTCTCGGCGGCGGGCGGAATCGTGTTCGGCATTCTTTCTGACCGCATCGGCCGCGCCCGCTCTCTGATCCTCTCGATCCTCATCTTCAGCCTTGCCTCGGCAGGAACGGCCGCAAGCTGGAATCTGGCGTCGCTGCTGTTCTGGCGCGCCGTAATCGGCATCGGCCTGGGAGCGGAATGGTCCACCGGCGCCGTTCTCGTCGCCGAGACGTGGCCGCCGGAGCACCGCGCGAAGGCTGTCGGAATCATGCAGTCGGGCTGGGCCCTCGGCTACATGCTCGCCGCCGGAATGACAGCCGTGATTCTCCCGCGCTTCGGATGGCGCGCGTTATTTCTCGCCGGACTCTTTCCGGCGCTGCTCGCGCTTCTCATTCGCCGTCACGTTGAGGAGCCGGAAATCTGGCGGCGGAGCGCCCATAACCGCGCCATGCCGCGCGAAATTTTCCAGGGCGTTCTCCGGCGGCGCACCATTCTCGCGTCGCTTCTCGCGAGCACCGTCCTTTTCGCCTATTGGGGACTCTTCACCTGGATTCCCGGCTTCCTCTCTGCATCGGTTGAAAAAGGCGGCGCCGGACTCACCATCGTCAAGAGCAGCGGCTATGTAATTCCCATGCAGATGGGCGCCTTCGCGGGCTATGTCATGTTCGGATGGCTCGCCGACAAAATCGGCCGCCGTCCCGCGTTCGTGCTTTACGTGCTCGCCGCCGCGATCCTGACGCCAATCTATGGCGCCACGCGCGACGAGCACACTCTGCTGGCTCTCGGTCCCGCTATCGGTTTTACCGGCACCGGCTTCTTCAGCATGTTCGGCGCGATGCTGTCGGAACTCTACCCTACAGGCGTCCGCGGCGCCGGTCTGGGTTTTGTGTATAACATCGGCCGCGGTTGCAGCGCGCTCGCACCCTGGACCGTCGGCTTTTTCGCCGACCATTACGGCATCGGCACGTCGCTCGCCCTCAACTCCGCATTCTTCGCTCTGGGGGCGGTGCTGATCTTCACGCTGCCGGAAACGCGGAACGCGGAACTCGCCTGACGTGTCTCAATCCGCCCGCAGCAGTTCGCACACCTGTCGCGCCGCGTTGTGCGATGCCGATTTCTTCGATGACCCTTCCGCTGTTGCCGCAAGATCCCGGCCCACCCGCACTTCCACAATGAAAGTACGCGCGTGCCCCGGTCCGCTTTCGCCCACCAGTTGATATTCAGGGCGGGGAAGCGAGCGGTCGCGCGCCAGGCGGTCCAGTTCGGCGCGGAAATCGCGAGGCGGGCCGGCGCCTGCGAGCACCATCAGTTCTTCTTCGGTAGGAATGGTCTGGCGGATGATCACGCCTCGCGCAGCCTCCCCTCCGCCATCCAGATAGACGGCGGCAATCACTGCCTCGAATGCATTGACGAGCAGCCGCTGCTTGGATCTTCCGCCCCCTGTCTCCTCGCCGCGCCCCAGATAGAGGTAACGGCCCAGATCGAGCCGGTGCGCCGCGGCCAGCAAATGCGCCGCGCTCACCAGATGATTTTTCAGGAGGGAAAGCTGGCCTTCGGTGAAATCGCGGAACCGGGAGAACAGCCATTCGCTGACGACCCAGCCCAGAATGGAATCTCCCAGAAATTCCAGGCGCTCGTTATCGCGGCGGTTCGGGGGCGCGGGCAAGCTGGAATCCCACTCCTCATCGGCGGCAGGCGCGGAACCCAAAAGCTCATTCGCGCTCGAGCTGTGCGTCAGCGCCCGGTCCAGCAGCGCCCGGTCCCGAAATGCGTACCCGAGCGATTGTTCCAGCTCGTCCAGATTCGCCTTCATCGTCGGGACCGGCCCTGATCCCTTCCCTACTGCCCCTGCTTCTTCAACTGCTCCACGTGAGTCTTGTCGGAATCCGCGATCTTCTTGTATTGCGCGGCGTCCGGCGACGCATTCGTGGAGACCTTGTCGATCCACGTGAGCGCGTCGTCATAACGCTTGGCGGTCGTGTAGGCCCGCTCGATGTAGAGCATGTCGAGCGGATCCGGATACATGCTCATCGCTTTGTCGAAATCCGTCTTTGCATCGTCATACTTTTTCTTCAGCACCGCGGAAAGACCGAGCGCCATGTAAGCCCGCTCGGATTCACCCTGCTTCACGCCTGCCCATTGTTCATCGCTGACATCCGGCCTCGGTTTCTGGGCGGTGGCGAGGATCGTCAGCGCATCGTGAGCATACTTGTCGGACTTCGCCAGACGATCGTCCATATCGAGGTCCGTCGGCCGGGTCGTGCGCGAATAGATCTCGGCGAGCAGCAGGAGCGTCTCATAGCTCTTCGGATCGGCTTCGAGCGACTTCTCGCCCGCCACGATCGCCTTGGGGTCATCCTTCTTCTCGTGATACCCCTGCGCCTGAACGAGCAGGACCTGAGCCTTGTAATCCGTGTCCGGATATTTGTCCAGAAGATCCTGTGCGGCTTTGATCTGCGTATCCGGATCCTGGGCCTTGAACATGTCGAGCAGAGCCTGGTTCTCTTCCGGAGATTTCGGATGGGGGCCTGCGGGTTGGGCAGCGGCTGCGCCGGCGGCCGGAGCGGCTCCGCCCGCGGCTGGTGCGGGAGCGGGAGCGGGTGCGGTCTGGCTGAATGCCGTCAGAGCGGCAAGCAGACCGATGGGTAGAATGGCGATGCGCCTCATTGTGTTTGTTTCTCCTGATTTTGGGAAATTGCGTTTAATTCGCTTTTGGCGGCCTCTTTGGCCTTGTCCGACGCCCCGCTCACGGCGAGCGCGTCGTTGTAGTACTTAGTCGCCTGGGCGAAGTCATGCTGGGAACGGTAAATGCTCCCGAGCTGAACATCCGTCCAGCCCCGGACGAAATCGTCCGGCGAAGATTCCAGCGTTTTCTCGAAAAGCTGCTGCGCCGTCGAGCCCTTCTTTTCGATCAGCGCGATCCGGGCCATCCCGTACCATGCCTGCGCACGCTCGGCTGCCTCACCCTTCTGATCGAGTGCCTTGATGAAGAGATTTTTGGATTCCTGCAGATTGTTGGGCGCCTCGTTCCGCGCGCTGAACAGGCTCTCCGCCTTTTGCAGCGTCTTGCCCGCCGGCGAAAGCTCCGGCTCAGGCGCGGCCACCTCCACCTTCTTCGCCGTGCGCTGCAGCGGCGCGGTGTCGAACTTCACCGTGGAAAGCCGGGCGCTTTCGGTATTCAGATCAATCGCATTGATCATTTCGTCCACGTAGAACCGCATTCCCTGCTGCTGGTTCTCGAATGCCGGAAGCTGCTCGTAAAAGAACGGCGTCATGATATAGCCCTGACGTGTCGCCCGGTTGACGGCGTTCTTGTCCTTATCGAGGCGCGCCTCCACCGCTTTCACCAGGCTCTGACTGCAGAGCAGCACCATATCGAACTTATAATCATCCGGCAGCGGCGCGGACCCCACCAGATCGAGCAGCGAGCGCTTCTGCTGAATATCCACCCGGTAAGTCAGCATCAGCGGATCGATCAGCGAAAACAGGTAGGCGTGGCGGATATCGTACATCGGTGGCGTCGCCGCGGGTGAGATCACCAGATAGGTATCGTCGCCGTAACTCCTCGTTTCGATGAGCTGCGGCTGCATGAGCGGCTCCACGATCGCATGAAACTTACGTCCCGGAAAATCCGCGACCGACGAGCGCAGATAGGCATCGACCGAGCCTGTCATCGTCAGAATTGGTTTGTGATAGCGCGCGATCTCCGCTTCATAGGCCGGCTGCACCTGCTTCCACAACTCGGCCAGCCCCGCCTGGCGGTAAAAATCGATCATCAGCGGCTGAAAACCGTCGAGCGCCAGCGCGTCCGGCGGCACGTCCACATCCCGGCCTTTCCGCTCAAAGTCCGGCGCGCCATTGACCGCGAACGCCCACGAAATGTATTGCGAAAGATCCTGCGTTCCGGTCTTCTGCATGTGCCGGCGGTAATACTGCTTCAGTTCCGGCAGAACAGGGATCTTCTGCGAGGCCAGGTAATCCCGCACCTTCTTGCGGAGCGGGTTATTATCCGGGAGGTTAATGCCTTCGTCATAGCCCGCCGCGTTTACGGCCGCCATCACGCAAAACAGGGTTTCGTTCGATTCGAGCTGCAGCGTTTCGGCGTGGATCGGCTGTGCGGCGAAAAACGCGCACAGGGCCACGGTTGCGGCTGCCGCCAGGGGCGTGTCCGTCGCGCGGACGCTCAATCGGGGTAACAATTGCTTCAAGACACTTCCGCCCTGGATGACCTCAAGTCTACCATTAAGTTAAATATGGATATGTCGCGCCGCCGGGTCATGATGGTGTCCTCCGAAGTGAGTCCGTGGGCCCGCAGTGGAGGCCTCGCGGATGTGCTCGCCGCTCTGCCGGGAGCGCTCGCGGAACGGGGTTACCAGGTCGCGGTCGTCGTTCCCCGCTATATGAATGCCGCCGAAGCTCCCACTTCCAAAATTGCCGATTCGCTTCCGGTTCCGTTCGGCGCCGGCGACATTCCGGTGGGCGTCTGGGCAGGCGCCAAAGAGATCGGCGCCGGCTCGGTCACCAATTACTTCGTTGAAAACGCAGCGCTTTTCGGTCCCGAAGGCCGCGGTCCCGGCCTCTACGGCAATCAGCATGGCGATTATCCCGATAACCACATCCGCTTCGCCATCTTCTCGCGGGCGGCGCTGGAGATTTCCCGCCGCATTTTCCACGCCGATGTGTTTCATTGCCACGACTGGCAGGCAGCTCTGGTTCCTGTGTTTCTCCGGGAAACGCTCGCCGGCGATCCGGACTTCGAGGGTGCCAAAACCCTGTTCACGATCCATAACCTTGGCTACCAGGGATTGTTCCCCGCATCCGAATTTGGCGAGATCGGTCTGCCCCCCCACCTCTTTAACCCGGAACAGCTTGAATTCTGGGGCCAGATCAACTTTCTGAAGGGCGGAATTGTTTTCTCGGACGCCGTCAGCACCGTCAGCCGCCGTTATGCGGAAGAGATCCAGACCGAGCCCTTCGGCTTCGGGCTGGATGGTCTTCTCCGCCACCGCTCCGCCGTCCTCTCCGGCATTCTGAACGGCGTCGATTACACCCGCTGGAATCCGGCTACCGATCCGCACATCGCCGCCAACTACAGTCCGGAAAATCTTGCCGGAAAGCTGGAATGCAAGCGAGCCCTTCTCAAAGAAGTGGGTCTGCCGGGGTCGATGATGGACCGCCCGCTTATCGGTATCGTATCCCGCTTCGCGGAGCAAAAGGGATTTGACTTGCTCGCTCCTGTGGCGGAACGGATCTTCGCGCGCGGAGCCGGACTGGTGGTTCTGGGTGACGGCGATGCAGCGCTCGAACAGATGTTCCTTGCGCTCGCCCGGGATTTTCCCGAACAGGCCGCTATTCGTCTCGGCTTTAACGATCCACTGGCCCACCGGATCGAAGCCGGCAGCGACATCTTCCTGATGCCCAGCCGCTACGAGCCTTGCGGCCTGAACCAGATCTACAGCCTGAAGTACGGCACCGTGCCGGTGGTCCGGGCGACCGGCGGTCTGGACGATACAATTGACGAGTCCACCGGCTTCAAGTTTGATGATTACAATGGAGATGCGCTTTTGGGAGCGGTTGCCTGGGCCTGCGATGCCTGGGAAGCCCGGGAGGATTGGGCCGCCCGGATGGTACGTGGCATGCGAAAGGATTTTTCGTGGGAGCCTTCGGCCCGTGCGTATTCAGAGCTTTACCAACGGCTGTAACGCGGCATGAATCTTTTGGGCCGCTGGAAAATCTAAACTTTCGTACGAGGAAAATAAGAAAATGGCTGGAGTCAACACACTGAACTTTACCGATGCCGCCTGGGACAATGACGTCCTCAAGTCGGATACCCCTGTCCTGGTGGACTTCTGGGCAACTTGGTGCGGCCCCTGCCGCCAGATGACCCCGATCATCGACCAGCTCGCCGACGAATACGCCGGCAAAGCCAAGATCGGCAAGCTGAATGTGGATGAAAACGGCCAGACCGCGATGCGCTATCAGGTGCGCGGCATCCCGACTATTCTGCTCTTCAAGGGCGGCCAGATCGTCGGTTCGAAGGTGGGCGCCGTCGGCAAGGGCGATCTCCAGAAAATGCTGGACGCGGCGTAATCACCGCAGTCCAAAAAGCCGTCTGTCAAATGCGTGCGGTTCGGCGTCGCCAACGCGAATTTCCCCGAACCGCGCGTGACCGGGATTGATCAGGATGTTTCGCTCCGCGGGAATAACTGCTGACGGAACGAACATTGCCAGCGATCTGGCCTCCGCGATCCATTGATCGCCAATCCATTGGGTTTCCTGCCCGTGAGGATGGCTGTTCCATCCATCAGGCAATGCAGGAAGTCCGGCAATCGACTCGTCCGGGATTTCAATCGGAATCAATACCGCGCTGGAAGGCAGGCGGTCGCGCGTGAGATGTACCAGCATCTCGAGCACTGCCAGGGGACGGCTGCTGGCCGCGTAAACCATCTCCACTCCTGGTGAATTCCACCGGCTGCCCCATCTGGCGGCTCCCGCTCCGGACAACGGCTCAGCAGCGTAGTCCGGAATAACAATCCTCCAGCTCAGCACTTAGGCAAATAATCCATAGCCGATCCGTCCGATTTCCTGCATGACAGCCTGTGCCCCTCCGTCGGAATCCAGATATTGCAGCGGCGCCGCCTCATAAAACATCGGGCTCGGATCGCTCAGCCACCCCGCCGCTCGGGACTCTTCTCCGAAGACCCTTGTCGCCTCTTCCAGAACCCTGCCGATTCGCAACAGGCGGTCCGCTTCGTCCGGTTTGAGATAACCCTCGGCTCTGCGGCGAAGCGCCGTCCGTTCCGTGATACCGATCAACCTGAGCAGCACCGCGGGTTCGACGCCCAGCCGTTTGCTGAACGCGTTCACTGCGGACCACGGTACGGAACGCGGGCCAATGTCGACGAGCTGATCGTTCCTTTTCCGAGGCTTACCATTTGGTTTCGAATCCACCACCAATTGCAGCACGGATCCCGCGGTTTTCATCATCCGGCAGCCTCCAGCCACCTGTCCTGCATTTTACGCCATTTGGCGATCTTCGTCAATGCGTCACCGGCTTCTCAAAGTGCTGGTAATCCTTCCGATCCGACCAGCTTCCGCCCCACGTCCAGCCCTTCTCAGCAAAACGCTTCACGATAAAACTATCCGCCAGGATCGAGCCCGGGAACGCCTTCGTCCGGTCCAGATACTGCTTCCCCTCAGGCGGCAGCACCTTGTCCCCCTTGATATACGGATTCGTCAGCGGATTGATGTCGATCGCCCTCCCCCAGCTATGGTTCGAAAACTTCCCCGGCTGCCCGGTAACATCCCGGCAATTGAACGCCGAAGTATTATTCGCCGCCATGGAAGCATCGTCGCTGCCCTGATAGTCCTCGACCGGCGTCATCTTCTCAATTAAAAATCCATGCTGGAATAACTCGTGGAAAATCCCCACGACTTCCTGCGCGACATCCTGATCAACCACCAGCACCCCGGTCATCGGCTGTCGATCGAAATTCCAATAGGACAAAGTGAGCTGTCGCAACTCATCCGGACTCACGGGGCATCCTGCATGCCACGTCGAACTCCGCATCTTCGCCAGCAACGGCGCTGAGATCGGCTCGATGTGCCCCACGAATGCCGGAGGTTGCGCCGCGCAGGCGCCGGTGAACAGCAATGCCACGAAAAGCGGAGCCGAACACTTCATGGCGGCCAGTGTAGCGCAGGCCGGGTCAGCCCAAAGTAGCTCTTCCGGTTCGAAGCCGGAAGGCCCAATCGGGACGGCCGTTTCTCTCGGCTGCGTCTGCCGCGCTTTCGAAATCGTACGGAATGGCGACCAGTTCCACGCGCCATCCATCGCTCCGTCGCTCCACAATCGCGTACCGGGCCATCGGGCTTCCTGTCTCCATCAAATGCCGAACGGGCGAGTCGTCCGAGTACGCCGCCAGCCCCACACTCCCCGGGTTTACAAGCAGCCGCCCGCGCCATTCGAGCACACGCGGAATGTGGGTATGGCCGCAAATCAGGAGACGCTGCGCCACAGACCCAACGCGTTCGGCGATTTCCTTATCGGTGGCAATTGAAACCTGGCCATCCGCGCCGACCGTCTCCAGCAGATAGACATCATCCCTTTCCGGCGTCCCATGGAACATCAGAATGTCTTGCGCCAGTTCCAGCCGCGCCGGCATCGTCTGAAGCCATGCTCCATGAGG